>Ga0136591_1000003_pt1 | contig 160382 bp, 212 predicted proteins | sample AntRauMFilla3767_FD_104929 | JGI IMG/M metagenome (GOLD analysis project Ga0136591, IMG submission 104929) | Saline lake microbial communities from Rauer Islands, Antarctica - Metagenome Filla 3 #767 | ecosystem: Environmental > Aquatic > Non-marine Saline and Alkaline > Saline | place...
ACAAGTTCTCGGTGCTCTCCACCCTAAAGGAAGCGGGTGCACTATATGCTTCAGAGGGATCGTATACGAATTCTGAAAAATTTGTATTATCTCCCATCAACCCCGTGCCGTTAGTGATGAGGTTTAGACCCCTTGACTGCACGTAGGTTTCGGTTGCGATCCCAATGTTGTCATTAAGGGCACTAACTGGCACGCTGCCAGTGTTTAGAGTCGCCGCAATAGTTCCGTTGCTGTCCAGATAGCCCAACGAGATGTAGGTCGTGTCATTGAGCATCCCTCCGACCACATCCTGCGTGGACTCTGTAAAGTCCGTGATGTCTCCAGTGACATGGGTATGCCCAGCAAGAGAGAACGAGACATCAACGCTTTCAAGGACGTCCTGAAGATTTGCGCCAGTGATGTTAGAAAAGACGCTGTTATCAACGCCGACGCGAGTCGAGCCAACGGCGTGGTACACCGTTAGGGAGTCGCCGCCGCTGGTGCTTGAGACGTTTTCGCTGACCTGAAGGGACGTCGCGTCGACAACACCAGCCACGGTGTACTCGCCTGCGTTCGGCCCCCCTACAAGCGAAACAGTATCCCCGGGCTCGATTCCTGCCTGAGTGAGGTCAGTGTTTGAAACGTTGATGATGTTGTTGCCAGTATCCGCACCCGTGGTGCTTACCGGCCAAGTTCCAGAAGGCCCCACCTCTGTTGTCTTGTGTCCGGCACCGATCTCGTCATTCGTGATAAGATCTTCGTCTCTGATCTGACCTTCTGTGAACTTCGTCCTGCTCATCACTCACCTTTTCTTGCGGATTCAGCCTTCTGCTGAGCGCGCTCCATGGCATCTTTTCGAACAAAGCCACCCGTAGACAAGTTTAGGAGGTACTCGCCTTGGCTATCCTCTATGCCGTATTGCTCCTTAAGCGCTTCTACTCGATCCTTCATCGTGTTGTTGAGGGCTTCTACATTGCCCATCAGCGCCTCTTTCTTCTCCCTGTAATTGATGAGCATCTGACCTAGCTGCATCTTGGTCTCAGCCAGTTTGTTGTTTAGCGCCACCAGTCGCTCTAGGTCCTCTTCCGACACCGTGACATGAGAGGGGTCTTTTCTCTTTACATCAAGGGCATCAACTTCCTCGACTTCTTTCTGTGCGTCGACCTCTACGACTTCCGCCTCTTCATTGTTCTTCATCTTATTCTTCCCTGAAAAAATTGAGCTGATAAAACCTTTCATCAAACTACCTCCTTACTTATTTAGCACAGAGATGACCTTATACAAGCGCCTCTCTGCTGCTCTTAAGGTGCGTATACAGCCTCGATTCTGGCCCCTGAAATAGGGGTGTACGTAAAAGTAATCTCTTGAGCATCTATTGTATAGTCTGCTCCGGCCCCTTTAGACTGGAACTGACCATTAACAAATACCCGCTCAGATTCGGGCGTTGGCTCTGCGGTCAACGTAAATAGGGTAGTGTTGCCGTCGCCAGTGAACGCCTCCCGTGAAAAGGTCAGGAGATCACTTGTTCTTGCAACCGAAGCATCAACCTCAATCGTAGCACCACTGATCGAGATACCATCACCGGCTGTGAGATCAATTGCTACCTGATCACTTCCATTGATGGTGATTCCAGTGCCGGTCTGGATGTTCAGCCCACCCACATCACCGGACAAGCCACTTCCTGCGATACCATTGGCATCCAGATGCGTTACAACTACAGAATCATCAATGGAGAAGCCTGTGCTGTTCCCTGTAAGGCCGTGTCCGACAGCAGCATTGAACTCGGTCTCAGTAAACATATCCGAGATGTCAGCGGATCGTACGACGTCTGAGGTGACTGCCAGAGCACCCGTGCCGTCTATTTGCAGTCCATCCCCAATATTTGCTTCAACGGCCCCTGTGGTGCCATTGAGTTGGAGTCCGTCTCCGGTGTCTACGCTGACCAAGCTCCCAGACACGACTAAACCATCTTGAATATCCGATTCGGTGAGAACATCTGCGCTGATATTAACGCCAGATGCATCAACAGTGATACCTGTTCCGCCTGCAACTGCGAGGCTACTCCCATCCGATAGGCCGTTTCCGGCATTAACGCTGATGCCAGTTGACGTCACACTGATTGTGCTATCCGCAGCCTCAACCGCCACTCCATTGCCGGTTACGGTCAGGCCATCACTCGTATTAACGGCGATGGTACTAGGGCCGACGTTAAGCGAGCTGTTTGCGGCAACGACGTCAATCGTGTTTCCAGTCCTACTGAGTCCATCACCAGCATCAATGGCACCGGCTCCGGAGAACTGAGCGAAGTTGACTGGATCTGTACCGGGCTGGATGGGGCCGTCCGACACAACCAGCCAACCTGTGTCTTGGTTCCCTGTGCCCTGTTCAACAAAGACAAAGGAACCTCCAGACAGTTCGTCTGTTTCATCTGCATCCGGAGATCGCTCAAGAACCCCTCCGGTGTAAATGTATATGCCATTATCTTCGGCTAGCGACTGATTCTTTACAAGAACTCTATCGCCACCTGACAGCGTGATGCCATCAATGGAAGCAGGCGGGCTTGATAGGTTGAGGTCTCCGTCGTCTGCCGTCGTGGCAACCCTGACAGACCCCTTGGGATCAAGCCCCTGAACGTACGCCTCTATTTGTGCGGTGACCCATCCCTTGTTAGCGGCATCGCCATCTAGCGAAGGGTCTGGAAGGTTTGTTATGGTATATCCGTTGACAGCGTCTAGGTCACCCTCAAGAGCTGCGCTTCCGTCAGTTCTCAAGAACCAGTTGTCGCCCTGAGAACTCGCATTATTGAGCTGAGTTTCTGCCCTGATCAACGTTCTAGCCATCGTACCTTCTCCCGTTCAGCTTTTCGTGGTTAAGCTCAGGGTACACCCTAAGGTATGAGACTCTCCTAAACACATTTTACGCGTTAGTCAGCGTATTCATAGTAGACGTCAACGCCGTCACCTAGCATTACAGGAAAATGAGCTGTGAGTGTGGTTCCGGATAAAGAGTAGTCTCTATCTTCGCCCGGACTCATTTTAACGCCGTTCCAAGAAACCTTCTCGGTGCCAATGATAGGGGCCTCTTGCAGCTCGAAGACATTGTCTTGGGGGCCGGATGGATCGAACTCATCTGTTCGGGAGGGGTTTACTGTGTCGTTCTGTGCCTCAATTTCTATTGTTTCATTACCACCATCGTTTTGTTCGATGATGACAATATTGGATCCTGCAACTATTTTGCCCTTCAGATAGCCTGAGCTGGCGTCGTTCGAAGACACCTTGACACTTTCATCAGTATTGTTTGTCCCCGGAAGGCCCTCATCTTCAAAGTACCCCAGAAGACCTTCCGACACGGCCTCCCACATGCGCTTCTTCAGAGACCGATCCCCATCGACGAAACCCTTGTTGCTGAGCCTGTCTATGATGCGCTTTGCGAGATCTTTGGTACTCATTCCTACAGCCCTTTAATTGCTTCATCGTAAAGCTTGACCCGGAGGCTAACTATCTCAGGATCGAAGATCTCTATTGCTTCCTGTACGATCGGATGATTTAGTAAAGACTGCTTAAATCGTTCCTTAGCGCCCTCGAAATCAACTGCCTTAGACCACGCTGTTTTCTCTTCTTCATCGAAGTCTTCAAAGGATACCTTTCTGGCTTCAACCTGAACGCTCATGCCGAACAAGGCTTTGTAGAACCATTCCAGTGCCTCGGATACGCCTGTGACATCCATGGAGTCCACTACGGCCTCGTCAATCATGACGCATATACTGTCCTCAGTGCGCCACTTCGTCCTGCTGACGCCCAACACACAGGCCAGCGGTAATGATATGTCTATAGTGGCTTTAACGAGCCAAGGCCACGCTTCCTCCGGCGTTTCCACATCAGGAACGTCAGCATCAATGTCAGCGACATCCTCTGGGATGAAGAGCCACTCAGCTAGGGTTGGGTACTCGCTGGAGGCTCCCTGTACACCCTCTTCATTTCCTCTTGCGAACCTGCCTTCAGCATCTTTTTCAGCTTTTTTCTCTCGCATCTCAGCTTACCTTCCGTGGATTTTATCTGTTTAGACATCGCCGTGTACCGCCTTGAGACCTCTTCAATTTTGTCGGCACCCTTGGCATTCTGCATGTCCACACCGATGTCTGCAAGCTTGGAAGATATATCCTCCGTGACCTCACATAAGGCAATTATTTTGAGGGCCTGAAGGTCTTCCCACCCAAAAGTCGACTCACAGTACCTCAAGAGGACACGTTTTGGGTATCTACTCAGGATGCTTTCTATAGTGGCACCATCACCCATAACAGCACTCCTTATTAGTTCTTGATCACACCAATCAAGACGTGGGGAAACCTTGCTCTGATGTGGTTCTGTAAGTCCATCCACTTGTCATGGTCGAAATCTCCTACATACCTGATGAATATCTGCCTTGTTGGCCGATCAAAATGATCCCACTCAACAATAGAATGAGGAAAAGGGTTGTGACGAAAGAACGAGTTGAACCAGCCCTTGAGGGCGTCTGTGTCCACCTTTCCTGCGTGCATCCAATCTCCTTTATCCGCTCTTAGGCGGACTTAATTTCAAACCCGTAGTAAGATATTACCGTAAAGATCAAGCTGCCTGTAACCGCTTCTACCACATCTATGTCAAACATTTCCGGGTCTACGTCATTATACGCAGCAGCGCCAGACACACCATCTTTGGCCGCTCTGGCCACGAGGCCCGCCAACTCCGAAATGTCGACTTTCCCCTCGTCCGCATACACCTTAGCGGCAAACTTTTCTGAGCCCTGAGCAATCCGGGCTGTGAGAGACTTGTCAACCTTGGTTATGTAGTCATGAAGCATCTCTGCGTACTTAAGCTTTCTTCGCTCACTGAGAAACTTCTGCCACTTGTTCCTGAACGTCTCCACGGCGTGCTTAGCAAAAGAGGTCACCGAGGAAGCAACAGACTTGGCCGCCGAGGCCATCGCGTGGCCACCACTGACAAGCTTGTCAATAACCGCCATCTCATATACGTAGCTCTCTATAATCTCCATAGACTGGTTTGATTGAGTGGATTCCTTTTTTACCCACTCACCATCGTCGCCCCTCTTATAACTGTCATTAACGGCATCCCAAGCCATGCCGAACCAGACGCCAGCGGGCTCGTCTGGTTTCGCATTGACAGCCGTCTTAAGGGCCGCCAGAAACGTCTTCTCAGCATCCGCAGGAAGCGTGTCCTTGATTGTTTTCGGCAGATCCTTCACCGATGAAATGTCCTTTGGGCTCGTACCTTCCACTACAAGATTTCTTCGCATATTCATCCTCTTCCTTCCTGCCGCTATTTTTTGTTTCCATCAGTCGAGTAGTCTAGCGTGGTGCGCAGGCTTCGGTTGAAGGTGTGCGCGACGTACACCATGTAACAGCTCCGCATCCCATTCAACATCAAAAGGATTAGAATGGGTAGGAGCATAATGTCGATGAAGGCAAGGATACCAGATGACGATTCACGCTCAGAATACTATCGACGTTAATAAGGTTAAGATCCGATGGGAAGAGCCGTATGTGTCTGAGGCGCTTAACAAGTCAATGTCGACGGTCATGGCCGGAATTCACCACGGCTTCAGATTGGTTCCGGCGGGTGGTAGCAGCGTAAAACTCGCCGTATCATCCGAGACCGGTGATTCACTGGCATTAGTGACTGACGAATCTCAGAATCTAGCCTTTGCTTACCGAGAAACGGTTGAGCAGGCTTGGGATATGGTAAACGTAGACGGCTCAGGCACCGACCTGAGCGGGACACGTGCCTATTTCTTACTGTACGTCAACTATGGAATCGGGCAAGCCACAGAGGCTGAGGTTAGGATTGTCGACGAAGCTGAAATGGCTAACCCGTGGACCGCACAAGCTATCAAGCTTGGCTCCGTACGAGTTCCCTCCAGTGGCTCCATCTTTAACGGCCACATCGAGCACGCCACCGCTCATATAGCCGGGGCATCCAAGGGTAGGATGACCCTATGGAATCAGATCAATGACAACCCGTCCTTTGACTTCAACTTCGCTGGATACGGCACTGAAGATTCCACGCTCTCTTCTCTCGCTACAGCACATACATCCCCGGCAGATGTTCTTACAGGGAAAGCATCTGCTGTTTTTGGAAGCTCCACGCCTGTAGGTGCTGACGAAGAGGTGGGTCTAGCTGTACCTATGGAGCAGCTAGAGGAAGGTGACCTGCTCTTCTTTAAGGCTACGCTTAAGGGGAGTAACTTCGCAGGGGACGCCAACGTCAGGTTTCGCGTCACCGAGTACGACTGGAACACTCTTGCTGCTACGACCTTGATTGCATACGACTTCCCGACACCTTCATCTGATTTTGAAGAGTACGGCTTTTTGTTTGAGGTTCCCGCATACACCAAAGGCAACCTAGTTGTGGGTGGCCTATCCCTGCAAATAGCCAGTGGGTCGGCGGGTGAGGTTGTTGTCGATCGTCTCGATGTTTTCCAGCGCACCCCCGGAGAGTACACTCGGCTTGCTCCAAAGTTCTCTCTGGCGGCCGAAGAGGTAAACCTAGGAAACGCAGCTAACAACGACACGTCATGGGTTAGGCTGTCACACGACGACGCCTCCATGCTCATCTCAGGGCCGGACCTTCCTGAAAAAATCAGTGTTTATGACTCGACCCATAATACCGTAGAACAAGGATCTCTCGTAGAGGCCGCAGATCAAGCCCACAAGACCTTTCAGGGTCTAGACGGTGTGATCACAAGAGCCTCAATCGATGGTGGTGTTGTAACAGCTAATGGCACCACTGAGGTTGACATCTCCGAGTTCATAGGACGCCTCACGTTCCAAAACCCCTCAACCAATGCGGACCGTCGCCTGAAGACATTTAGCTCCGTTACAGCGCTTTCAGTGCCCACTGGCGAAAACTCTATTGTCTATGCGGACTTCTCTACTGACTCCATTGTTGCTGAGGCCGAATCCAACTTCAGCAGGAGCTATGACATTATTCCGCTTGCTTATGTCGAGGCGTCCGGGGGAGTCATATCCAAGATCGTTGACATCAAGGACTACGCACAGTCCTTAGAAACCTCAGCGCCTCTTGCTGTTACCTCATCAAGCTCCAAGTCATTGGGCGAAAAAGCTCAAACGAGATTTTACTCTTTTGAGGGTGCCATGAGGCACGCCAGCCTTTTCTATCCAGATGGTGCCACGATTCAAATCAACGGCCAATGCGATATTGGCGAGATAACGGAGCCCATATCCCTTCCATCTAACGTTCACGTAAGAGGTTCTGGACCGGGCTCGAAGCTCATTTACAATGTAACCTCTGGTACTGAGGTATTTCTGCTAGAGGGGGTTACAGAAAACGTCACCTTCGAGAACCTCCAAATACTTCTGTCGGGCAATGTCTCAACATTAGATGTGCCTGTGTTCAGGTGCGAACCCGGAGGTGATGTAAAAAACGTCGAGTTCCGAAATGTCGTTATCGACAAGGCAGAGTCTACTTCCGTCATCCCCTATGAGGGGCTCATCAACAACGAGGTAGGAGCCGGTCCTGTGAACGGACTGACTGTCGATGGCTGCAAATGGGTCACTAGAGAAATCGGACTCGATGTCGGAGAGGTAAGAAGATTGTCTGTTCGTGCTTCGGAGTTCGACAACACGGCGGGGACCGGTAATGTCATTCAGGTGTTTGGGGAGACAAACAACGTCAGCCTAGGATCTTGGTTGGACTCCAATTCCATCGAGGGGTGTAAGTTCAAATCCGCTGGTAAAGCGTTTTTCAAAAGTTCTGTAGCCGTGACTAATTGCGAGTTTCACTGTCAGGTCGACCTTGATAACTCGACAATGAGTAATAGTCATGTCGAGACAGATGCCCCCGTTGTTTCCTCAGTCATCCTTGGTGGTGGTGCTATCCTTAACGGGTGCAAGGTAGTTAACAACTCAACGGCTGGCGGAACTTCTACATTCGGCGTAGACACTTCAGATGGAGATAATACCATCACTGGTTGTAGCATTTTCGTGGTGGAGGGCACGGGCATAAAGCTTGAGGGAGCCGTTGCGAGAGTTACCGGGACACTTCTCAGCATCACTGGAGATTCTGACGCCAACACACTCTATGGCATCTACATAGATGGAGCCACTAACGTGGTTATCACCGGCTGTCAAATCTACGAGGCAAGTACAGGTCTAGGGGTATACGCATCCGGCGGGAGCGATGTCGTGTTCACGTCGTCGACCATTTACAATGCCGGGTCGGGCCACGCGTCTGGATTCGATCTATCTAACGCATCAAACACCACTGCTGGGTTTATCCTGCAAGTGACTTAATCACGCTCAGTTCTAGCGGGTCTGGCCTCTCCCCAAGCTAGGCCCGTTAGCTGCTACCTTATGATCCATCCAGAGCTTCCTCCTTCCTCGCAGGCCCCATGTATTGATGGTGCTTATACTTTTGCCTGTAATCCCACAAGGCATCTTCCCGAATATCCTCTTCGATCGCTTCCCTGTGTTCCATCTCGTTCTCCATCATATCTTCGATCAAAAGAAGCCTGAGTGTCGTCATGCGATCGTCTATTTCCGGACGTCCTAATTTATCACTCAGCGATTCATTGAGATCTCTAAGCCTCTCTTCGTACCTCTTCTTGGCTTTGAGCTTGAAATTCAAAGTCTCGTCAGGCGGGGACCAAGTCAGATCGCTGCCGCACTTCTGACACGAAACTCTTATCTCATCACGATTCGGGCACCCGTGGTGAAGGCGCTCTTCCAAGATGGTAAAGACCTCCCAACTGCCGCACGATGCGCATGTGGTATCGAAGGTCAGCGTCGGTGTTGGTTCGTAATCTATTACGGCCATGATTCCTCCATAAAAAAGGGCGACCCGCAAGGGCCGCCCTGATGACTAAAACTCCGCGAGAGTTACTCGCCGTCCTCCATCAAAAGCTTGGGCTCAGCCTTGGGCCTTTTGCCGCTCTTTCTGTCCCCGAACAGCATTGATTCAACTCGATCCGCGAGGACGTCAGCGTGATCCTCTAGAACCTCTGTGAGTCCTAGCTGAGTGGCGCGTCGGGTCATGTAATCCAGAGCTATGTTCATCTTCTCCGGACCACTAAGGGCCTCTTCGACATCGGTCTTTTCACTTCTTGCAAGCTTATGTGCCTGCTCTTCGGCAAAATCAATCGACTCGCGAACGAGCTGATCGATCTGCTTCATCTTCTTATCAGTCATCTCAACGCCCCACTTTTGCTGAAGCAGCAGAAGCAGACGTTTCATCAGTGCCGTCAGCACCGGTGTTAGAATAAGAAACAGCAGCGGGATGATGAGCTTATCCAGAACCATCATCCATGCAGATACGTCTTCCATTGGATCCTCCACAATATAAGGGACGGGTAGAGACCTTATGCCACTACACCTCACCACTCTTCATCGTAGGAAGATCCAAATCAACTTGATCAATCGGCGTTGAGTATGCCCATCACCTCGTTATCGTTCATCATCACGCAGGTCTTGCCATCATGCTCAATTCTCTCTCCGGCCATCGACCCAAAAAGAACCCTATCACCAACCTTGACATGGCAGGGGCGGCGCACGCCTGTGTTTGGATCAAGCGCTCCGGGTCCAACAGCCACGACTTCACCCTTGTTTTCCCCGGGGGAGTCAAAGGGCGTAATGATACCTGAGGCTGTGGTAACCTCTTCATCCACTGCATCAGGCTCGACGAGCACAAGGTTATTTATGGGTCGCAATTTTCTCACAGTACACCTCCTAAGGGATTATTTCGAAGGCGAGAGTAAGACTTCGGTATCGCCTAGGTCAAGTCTCAGATGATACTTTCAGGAAGACCGAATATAGAATAGGATCCATAGCAACGATAATTGGATGACTTCAACACGACCACAGGACCAATCATGGCATTTGCACCAGTAGATGGATGGATTCAGACTCACACAGGCCAGCGCTTCTTCTACAAGGATCTGAAAGCAGATGCGATCACCCTAGAGGACATCGCTCATGCTACCTCGAACCTCTGCCGGTTCAATGGGCACACCAAGACGTTCTACTCTGTAGCACAACACGCAGTCATGGTGAGTCATATCGTCGAAGCCCTTGAGCCAGTCAACGCCCACGCTGGCCTCATGCATGACGCCCCAGAAGCATATGTAGGAGACTGCCCGAAGCCATTCAAGGACATGATCATCGATGCATGGGGGCCAGTGGAGACCAGCATCTGGGAGCTTACGGCCTCGATCTGGGGTATGCCTCAGAAAATGCCAGAATCAGTCAAATATGCCGACATGCAGGCCCTTCTTCTTGAGAAGAGAGATCTTCTGGCGGTCGATGTAGATTGGGGGTGGGTGACTGACGAGATCATCGAAGCCCTTCCAGACATCACCATCGAGCCCGTGGGGCCTACCGAAGCCAAACAGATGTTCTTGGACCGCTTTGTCGAACTCGGCTTGGAAAGGGTGCTATGAAGTACACGATCGTTGAAAATCACTCGCGCCCAAGAAAGGACCGGTCTGGCCGCCGAAAAGACCGGAAGCCCGTGCATGAACTTGGAAAGTGCAAATGTATCGATGATGCGCGAGATCTTGCCGAGATCTGGTTCAACCTGATGCTTACCTCCGGACACATCGGCAAAGACATCGGACACTTCAGCGGCCGGGGCTTTTTTCCGAGGTACGACATTCAGGATGAGGAAGGGCGAATCTACTCCTTCCAGAAAAGAGAGGATTACTCTTTCTGCTGTATGCCTCCGCCCTATTAGAATCCGAAGGTAAACCATGAAGACATGTGACCTGATAGCCGACCCGGCGGCCTTGAATGGAAGAGGGGCTGTTGGGTGTGACCGCTGGATACAGGAATGCCCACGATGCTCTAAGGCCCATAAGGGGTTATTTACCGTCGTGTTCGATCACACCCTCACGACCGACGATGGTGACCGATTTGAGGCTTGGTCGCTTTGCCCTGAGAGCGCTCGGCCGATCCTCTGGTTCGAGAAGGCTTACCGTCCAAATCCCTTCCTGAAGGACATACGCGATGAGATCAAGCTCCAGATGGACCGAGAGTTCCTCGGGGGCCTTGAGATAACCACAAAAGTGGGCGGCTCTTAACAAAAAAGCCGTGACCCGACAACCGGGTCACGGCTATATCATCCTTGATGTCAGGTCCTATCCCTTATCAGCCTCGAAGGGCGTGGACATACTATCAGAGTTCGTTCCGACAATTGCTGTCTTGATACTCCCGTTGTCGTCAACCACTGCAAGCGTATCACCCTCAGAGGTTGCTTCGACAGCGATGTCAAAAAGAGCCAGTGCCTTCGAGATAATCTCCCCCATTCCGCATCCCGTAGCCTCAGAAAGTGCGTTGAGCTTCTGGTGGGTTTCGGGGGTGACGTACATCATGATACCTATGTGGTCGCTGTCCTGTGATCGACCTTCATCTAGCATTCCTGACCTCCTTGGAGCTGGCGTTTACCCGGCTATAATCCGTTCCGGCCGGGAGTAAGGGTTATGCGCTAGGCACCCAGACACTGAATCCGCTGTCGAGGCTGGCCTTCGTGAAACCATCCGGGAGGATAGCGGATGTGACACGAGCTTCGCCAGACGCGCTGTACTCTACGGGGATTTCCTCGCCCTCTTCCGGTACGGCATTGTGCACAACGTACACCTTGCTGACCTTGTCGGCGGCGAGGATGATGGTCTTCTCTTCGGCGATGACGGGACGGTCTTGGTGTTGCTGACGAATCGAGAACCGTCCAATCTTCCAGCGCGACGCCTCCACAGGAACTTCCTTAGCGTTAGGTGCGGCCTCGGCAGCCTTGACCTCAGGCGCTTCGTCCATCGCCATAGACTGCTGCTCAGGCTCTTTCTTGGACGCTTCCTTAACTGCCTCTACTGCGTCGGAATCGTCAATCATCGGGAGCCTCACGACTCCGATCGGCAGCGGTTCATCCAAGCCCCGGGTGCGATCCTCGACGAGAACGAGCTGCCCATCCCCAACGAGGCCCTTTGCATCACCTCCGGAGATAGCCCCATAGACACCAGATTTGCCAACTCGGCGACTGATTTGGCTATCCTCGATGCCTTCAGCGGGTCCGATTTCCATCTCGGGCTTTCCGCGACGAGTCAAGATCATACGGATACTTCCGTCCGAAATGCGATCCCACCAGTCCGAGGCGTTTGCGCTGTTCTTGAACCGAGTCACCGGCATGTAGAGCATGGTCGGCTTGACCTCAGTTCCACTCTCGGTGATTGCTGGGACGACAGGCTCAATGATGAGCTGCTTGGCACCCTTGACGTTCTCCTTCTCTGACACATCGATGCAATGGGGACCAGTCAGGAGATGCGGCGCGTCTTGCTGGTCTTTGAGGGTAGACTCGAAGCGAGCATCCGCCATGATGAGTTCACACTCATCCTTAGATGTTGCCTTCCGGAGTCGGAGAATAGACTCCCCGGTGGGTCGCTTCAGGAAGATCTCTTTACCTTCGGCTGCGGCCTGATATGCCGCCTCCGGGTTGTTGAGAGCATCTTCACACGAAAGGAACGTACGATTCTTCTTAGCCACTGTTTTCTCCTTGGCAAGTGAGCATGACAAACCTGATAGGCGTCTACTGCTTCAATACCGATGCCCGACGAGGAAAACCCTCGTCGTGTTCGATAGGGACGCTACCAGATAATTTAACACTAGGAAACCCTTTTCCAGAAAAAAGTTTCCTAAGAGGTCGAAAAGCCCCTTAACTTTGGGCTCTGTTGACTCCTTATGCCTAAATAACACAGTTTCTGAGAAGGAATTCCGATGTGCACTCGATTGCACAAGAATAAGTTGCTTGGACGACCTAAGGGGGTTAAGGCAGGAGGTTAAACACAAAAAGGTCGAGCCCTTGGCACGGCACACGAGACGCATACGTGACTATACTACACACAGCTAGCCAACGGAGATGGGGGGTGTTGCGTGTACTCCGTCATCGCGTGCCGAGCCGAGGGCTCGACCTTTCATCACCAGAACCTTATTCTATACTGAGGCTCGGTGTCAAGGGGCCTTTAAGCCTTTTGCTTGTCAAAGACCCCGCGCTCTACCCGGTCCTCGAATCGGCGCTTTGCAGCATCCTGAGCAACCACAAGACCGCCGAGAATATCCTCGTTTTCATCGCACGAGAAAGGTCCTTCCACAAACCCCTCCATGCGATCGATGAGGACTGCAAGTAGCGCCTCGTTAGTAACTCCATTCCAACCCTCATGCGTGGGCTGGCTCTGGAAGTCTAGCGTGAGAACAACTTCTTCTTTGTCCGGCGTAAGAATCTCGTAACGGGTTGGAGAGCCTCCCTTGTTCCTTGGGCCAACCGCTTCCACAGTGAGGGTTTCAACCGGTATTTTGTGGTCGACCTCTCTTCTGATCTCGCCGAACTCTCGTCCATCTTCCATTCTTCAGCCTTTTTATGATGTTATCAAAAACGCCAACAAGTTGGCTAAGATAAGGCTCGGGCAGCTGTCCATCTTCAAGAGCTATCACCCTAACACTTCCACCAGAAGCGTTGTGGTTACAGGCTGAAGAGAAAGCCTCGGATGGCTCATGGTGCTTACTGATCAGCCCATAGTTGCCATCCTTGGCCCTACCGAAGACACCGTACCTGTCCGGCCTGTGAGGGCACTCTAGGTATTCCCGTGAAATCGGGCCGCTATACACATCAAACCTTCAACATACTTCTAAGAATGGAGTAGGCGGGAATCGAACCCGCGTCCGCGAATGATCCACTCAACATTTCTACGTGCGTAGCTAGTGTTTATTAGCCACTTGAGTTACCCACTAGCAAGTCTCAAGTGCGGCCCTTCGTCTTGTCTCGGGCAAGCAGCGTTACCAGCCTCTCTCTCACTGCCCATAGCTTGACTTATTCGTCGGCTTGTTGGTTACCTCAAGCAGTCCTTACAAACCGGGGAGAAGTGGGCTTATGCAGCCGCACGCTCCATCGTCTGAGGGGCTTCCCTGCGGAAGTCATTCAGATTAATGACATTATCGTTGTCAATTAGACGTTGGTCCTTCGTTTACGAGATAAGAACCATTCTCGGCACGCTTAGTAGGCATCAACAATCCACGTCGAATCCTGTGCTACCCCTTGAGCAAGACGGACGATACACAACCCCGAAGGTATGCGCAAGTCTATTTGTGTATCTCTTCGAACTCTTCCTTGGTCTCTTCGCTAAGCTTATAGCTACACCAAGGGAAAGCGCGCTTGTCATCCACCCTCTTGATAGCACCGCGCTACACAAGACGATCGATGGCACATGCACGCTTATCAAGCTCTGTGCCCCAGAAGACGGTAAATCCGCCGTAGACGTAGACCTGCTCAAGGACCTCGACCTCTCTGCCCTTCTTGGTTCTTAGATCAGCGTTTAGCGAGCCGGGGTCCACCTCTTGGGCGACGGAAATATTGATGATCATTTTCCAATCCACTCCTTCTTCGACGGCAGTTCCTTTACAAACGACCTCGGTGGAGAGTCTTTCGAAGAGAGATCAGTTTCGACACCGCAACTACAACACTGGAAGGTCACGTATACCGTTACCTCATCCCTGCAATGACTCGCTGTTCGATACAGGTCGGGCTGCTCTACTAACAAGATAGCGCCACAACCTCCACCTCCGTTGCCTTCGCCAGTGCAAGTGGCCTCTACAGAGTATCCCCTCTGGTCCCGTCTTTTTTCAATACCTTCATGACGCAAACTCGTCTGGGTTGAAATCGAAAATAGGGTGAAGTCTCTCCCTGCCATCAAAACTCGTCTCGAACTGAGCCCTGAAGCCTTCAAGTAAAACCTCTTCGTCAGACCCCAAGACAACTCCACAAAACCCATCTCGGTCATAAACTTGAGCGAAGAGGCCATACGGGCGAGGCCATACAGCAATCTTACACCCGTGCGACTCTATGACCTTAATGGGCCTCTCAGAACTCTTTGCAGCCATGCTATGTCCTATGCGTGGGGTCTTGGGGGAGGTGTCCTTTCGATGGCTCATAACCCGTGCCTTCACACCGATCACAATCAACGAACCCGCACCATCCATTCGGTAGCTCCGTCCACCTGAAGCCGTAGCCCCAGCAGGGCTCACAAACACGAAAGGTGCCGTGCTCGCGAGCCCTCTTCATTCGATCCATCTTCTTATCGAACTTCCGGGGCAAATTGTGTGGACTCAGAAAGTTCATGGCTCTACTTTTTCGCAGACTTATCTGCCTTCTCAGGCGTCCCAGCGGCTTTCTTGACCTCGGCCTCGGTGACATACTCCCGAGCTTCTTTGATCCGACGTTTCAGCTCCGTATCGACGACAGTGCGGCCGCTGCCTATGTTCTTCATGTTCTCGTTGGCAAAATCTGTGTAGGGGATGAAACCCCAATTGTTTTGCCCCTTGGCGGCTTCGCCCATCACTTTGAGCTGCCACCAAGCCAGATACTCCGGCGTGATCGAGCCTCCGATAATCTTGTTCGTGTCAGAGATCATCGCAGCCTCCACAAGTTCTCGCTTGTAATCAAGCTCGGCAATCTTCAAAGAGTTTTCGGCCTTCAAGACCCGCTTTTTCTGCTCAGACCTTTCCGTTTCGATCTCGATTTCACGCTGGGCTCGGATCTCTTGCGCCTTGGTGATGACTGGTGGGTAATCCAAGTTATTGACATCCACTTTCTTGACATCGATGATCGATGAATCAAGAGCCTCCTTCACCTGCTTGCTGATCTCCTTCATGATTTCGCTTCGATTATCGGCGATGTCGGCTGTTTCGTACTTGGAGATGACGCTCCTAGCTACTTGATCAATTGTCGATTCCGCATACGTGTTGTAGATCTGATCTGCCGAGATCGTGTTGCCGTCATCCTTGAATCGGATGCGCGAAAACATTTCTTTGACCACCTCAGGCTCGTCTCTGTTGACAGCCATCAGAACCGTCACGTCAAAGCCAAAGTTGAGCTTATCTTTGCAGAGCACGTTCATCGAAAGCGTGCGTTTGAAGTCGCTCGTATCGATGTAGTACATCTTATTTCCAGCGCCCCAGCAACTGTGCCAACCCGGGGAAAGTGGCTCTCCGGTGAATCCCGAGGGCGTGGAGCACATCCCCAGATAGCCCGACTGGACACGGGATTTGCAGGCCGTGGCACATCCTGAGATGGAAAAAGCAATGGCGAGAATAATCAACCAATTCCAGATACGTCGCATTCTACTCACTCCTTGTCTGCTTGCTCCGCCTTTTTAGCGGCAGAAATCAAAAATTCACCCAACAACTTAGCCTCTCCGGGCGACAGAAATGCCGTACTGTCAGCACGTATGCCAACGGAAATCATCACCTCGTCTCCCTTCTTTCTTGCACCCACTCGTTGATCTTTGAACTGGTAGTGGCCATTCAGATTAATGTTCATCCTTAGCGGCCTCCCTGTTGATAACTCTGTCCCTGAACGACTCCATAGACTGCTTGGCAGGCTCATAGTGGTCAAGCGATAGGCTATCACTTGCGTCACGTTCATCGACCCCACAATCGCACACGCATCCGTCTTCAGGCGCTTCTGATGCCGCCTGCTTGCCTTCAAACCTGTGCGCTGGCTTCACTCCCTTTTCTCCCTCTGGGCCGAGGGAAAAAACAACGGTGACGATCAGGAAAATCACTGTTGTGCCGATACGTTTGGAGTTGATGTAAATGAAATCTTCTGCCCGATCGGCAAATGAGGCATTGCTTAGTGCTACGGAGTCTCGCCTTGTCCTATACCTCTCGATACCCCTCATCCATGAAAGTGTCAGATCAACTGCAACAAAAAGCCAAACAATGACAAAGACTATCCAGTATAGCCAAGTGGGGATCATCGCGTTTCCTCAGTTATATCTAGGTGAGAAGGTCGGGCACGCTGACACCCAGCGGCTCGGCAAGGAGGTACAGAGTGCCCACAGGCGGGTTTGTTGTGCTCCCGCCTTCGAGATTTCTGATGGTCCTCGAAGTCAAACCTGTTGCCTCAGCAAGGGCGCGCTGGGTCATCTTCCTGTCAGCTCGCAGCTTCTTTATCTTGGCCGCAAATCTTTCTGGGTCCCATGCAGTGTCCATACATCCTCCTTTGGCGTCAGGGATCCTTGTATGACCTCATCTAAATCTGATGAGCTATCGATGTCAACCAACAAAAAAGCCGCCACCCGAAGGTAGCGGCTTTAATGCAAGGTGATAGCTCATCATTAATCGATGAAATCTTCCGGAGCGACTTCCGTCTCCAAAGTCGTAAACGGAAACTTGATCATGAACGGAATCGTTGAACCCTCGGTATGTGCCCAGATGTGAGGACCCATCATGCTGGACTTCACATTCTCGATACGATCAAGGATTCTCTTCGGATCCGTCTCTATATCGATACCCGGAGCGATCCAAGGCTCATCGAAGTCATCAAGCTCATCTTTGAAGAGTAGAGCATTATCGATGGCTCTATCGATCTCCCTGAGCATCGCAGCTTTGTTCCTCTTGACTAGCTCGGCCCAGAACAGATCGTGGATCTGCTCGCCGTTAAGCTTGGCTAGGGAACCCACGGCGCTTCTAACACTTTTCTCAAGCTCTCTTGAAGGCTCCACGCCAGATACCTCAGCGACAACCCCCATGAGTTCCTTGACATCGAGGCGCACATGAGCATCTAGCGTCCACCACATCGCGTCGAAGTCATCCAGAATCATCTTGCTATCATTGATGATTCTGTCAACGACGTGCCCCACGAGTGCCTTGCTTGCAGCTGCCGTCATTTCAGATGCACTCTCTCTTCCAAACATCGATTTGATGCTGGGCCACAGGAACTTCTTCATGACCATTGCGACAGCCGTGATAAGCGCAACCGCAGCGGCACCTTTGAGAAACTTGGATCCTGCACTTTGTTTTCGGCCGAGTCGGCCGTTTAGCCCCATCTCCATGTCGATGACACTGGCTTCGATGAGGGCGATGTCTGAATCGAGGCTGTAGGAGGCCGACTCTTGAATGTCGGTATACAGGTCTGCCCTGTAGACATGGGCGGTGCCCTGTCTGGCTTTTTTGATACCCTGACCTCGCTTGACGGGCAGGTGTACTACGACGTTGTCGATAAGACTACCCTTGCCCGGGCCTCCGGGTCCGGAGTAGCACCTGTCATAGACGAATACGTCTACAATATTGCCCGGTCCTACCGACTTCAGAGCGGTGCCCATCTTCTGCACATCCCCACTTACCCCACCCCACATGTTCTTCTGATTTTTCTTGAAGTCCGATTCGTCGGTATAAACGACGGCGTCCTTGCAATACTTCGAGGTGTTATACCCGGCGTCCTTCAGTGCTTTCCTGACGGCACGTTTCAGATCACTCTTTCTGGGAGACTTGGCCTCCTGAAGGACGGGGCGGCCGTGCTCACCGATGTATGATTCGATTAATTGGTAGTAGGTCGACATTTAAAGCTCCGCGCTTGATGACTCAACAAATCCTCTGGGGAGCTTAAATGCGCTCGGGGTCCAAAACAAAAAGCCCCTAAGAAAAGTCGTCAAAAAGTTCCTCTACTCTGTCCCTGTTGCGATGTGAGTCACAAAGCACAAACTCGACATCCCCAATCCGTGCCAGACCTTGAGTGAACTCCTGACAGACCTCGCAGCGCTTCATTGTATCCGGCATGAAAGCACTGAGATCTAGCTCGACGTCCAACAAGAACTGACGATAACACTCACAGGCTTCTTCCGCTGTTTCATGGCCGTCTTCATGAAACTTGTCCTTGTGAGCTTCTAGTCGCTCGAAATATTCTTCTGAGTATCCTAGATCTTCGCGCTCGTCCTCGCTCCAGTCCCGCCACCCCTGACAGTATCCTGCGGCCATGTAACACCGGCCCGTGAAAAGAGTGAAATCCCACCTGTGATCTTCGTTGCGCCTGCTCGGTGAATAATGCATCACTCATATCCATCCATCATGTTGACACGAGTTAGCTTGGGATCCTCTCCCGTTGTGCATCCCATCGACACCGGTATCTGCTTAGAAGAGTATTTCTTGAACGCCTCGACATGCTCTTCATCTATCCTGATCAGCGCCTTACCAGCGTCTTCAACGGCAACAACCGTGCCGATTCTGCGTCCTTTTTCGTCATATACCGGGACGTCATCGATGCTTTTCTTCATGTGAACCTCTCTGTTCGAGTAGACGGAAGGTATTCATGACGATACTCTACCCCAAGAGATCTGGACCCACAAATGCCGAGGATGAAATATGAAGCACGAACACTGCATGGATATGCTAGAGGAAGCCAACCCGGATGCCCTCGTTCTGGAGGAATATAAGGAGGCCCTTGTTGGTGTGGCTAAGAGGTGTGGTCAGCCGGTTCTGGCTGTATACGATGTAGATAAGATTATCGACATCCTGATGGATTCAGGGATGAGCTTCGACGATGCGAACGAGCATTTCTCATTCAACATCGCCGGGTCTTGGGTGGGCGAGAATACGCCTCTTTTCTTGTACACTTAACGGAAGGGGAGGGACTCGAACCCTCAAACGCTTTTACACGTTTACGCCTTAGCAGGGCGCTGCAATAGCCTTTCTGCCACCCTTCCAGAAGCTCCGGCAGGATTCGAACCTGCGTCCACTGCGTTCGAAGCGCAGCACTCTGTCCACTGAGTTACGGGGCCATAGAGACCCCAGCAGGACTTGAACCTGCGACCTCCTCGTTCGTGGCGAAGCGCTCCTCTAGACTGAGCTATGGGGCCAAACACCCAGTAGAGGACTCGAACCTCTAATACAGCATCCGTAATGCCGCGTGATATCCAATTTCACTAACCGGGCTTAGTGGCGACGACCGGATTCGAACCGGCAACAACCGAGGAGGTTCACCCTTAAGCCTGAGCAGCTAACACCACTCATCTCTACTGGGCTCCGGATAATCCCCAGCGGGCTATCCAGTTGACCTACGTCGCCAAAGAGGAAGTATTCCTCCTCTTGTTGTGAGACAGATTCACCCTACACTCATCAATACGTCACGAGTACGAGGCGCTGCCTCAGGGGAGGGGGTCGAAAGACCCTCTCCCTGCTTTCCTGTCCTATTCACCTGTCAAAGATCCAACTGGGGTGTCGGGATTCGAACCCGAGACTTATTCCTTAGGAGGGAATCACTCTATCCATCTGAGTTACACCCCATCAAGACGATACTCACGTATCACGTTTCCACTGAGATCAAAATCGTCTTCGTTGCTCAGCTTCCAAGAAACCTTACCTCTACAGCTATTCGAACAAGCGGCGAACGAGCCACCTTTTATCAGGAATGTCTTGTTCTTCGGCCTTGAAAATACTTTGCCGCACTCTGGGCACTCCAACTCCACCATTAACCTGCCCGGCCTATGGTGCCTTGCGTGATCAGACCTGTTGGTTACTTCTAAATTAGACGGGTCATTATTCTTCTTATCTTCGTCAATGTGGTGAACGATCTCGCCGTCTGTGAGCAACCTTCCTAGCTTTGACTCCAAGACGACGGTGTGGACATAGACGTATCCCGTACTCCATGATCTTGGGTGCTCTGGACAGAAGACAGCCAGATACTTACCAGCTTTAACAACCCTGTCCCAATCCGGTTTGTACGACAACTCACTCATAAAACCTGTTCCATTAGCTATGCCCCAACGTCGCTACGGGGACTCGAACCCACGATTTCTGCCTTGAGAGGGCAGCGTCCTAACCAATTATACGATAGCGACAAAGCAGCCCCGGGGAGAATTGAACTCACCGTTACGAGGTTGAAAACCTCGGGTCCTAACCACTAGACGACGGGGCCTCAAAACAAAAAAGGCCGGAACCTTGGAAGGTTCGGCCTTGAGAAACGCGCATATGTACGCACACGTCACAAGGCGGACCTCCTGCGTTCCCGGCTACTCTCTTCTCTGTTGCGTGTGACGTACATTTTTATTCTCGTGTGCTTTGCTAAACGTGAGAATGGATAATAAGAGCACTCACAGCTCATGTCAAGAAGTTTCTTGTGCCCCATTAAACCTGTATCCCCGACGCCTTAAATAGTGGGATTCTCCTGTAAAGCCGCTCGTTGCCAGCCTTGCTTATTCTCACTCTCCCTTCGAGATACCAATCTGACGATATTTCTGGATCAGTAATCTCTCTCGGTGAGTTACGTTGAGATGAACCTCCTGATGGGGCGTAAGACGCGTCTGTTTCGTGCCCCACAAGGCCCTCTTTCTCAGAAATTGGATACTGGAGAGTGTTCCAATGGAAGGCGTTATAAAGTGACCCGCCAAGGTTCATTGACGTTCCATTATCCCATGTAAAAGGAAAGAACCAACCATCGTTCCTACTCCTGATGCCCACGGAATTAATATTACCGCCTGACGGTACTTGTGTATTGCCGTCAGCATCATACAAGAAGTGCCTCACCAAAAGATTGTCGCCGATGTCAGATCCCGCAATCCTCTCGATGTGCATTTTAAATTGAACGCCTACTCGCCATTTAACTGGAAAGTACAGAAACGTGTTGAATGAAGCGTTAGCTCCTGCTGCGAGCATCGGGTCAGTATCAATTACTAGATCGCCTCCAACAACCGATAGCCCCGCCTGCACTTGGCTTTTAGTGATCTCTGTTAGGGATTCGTATCTGAACTCTGGCACTTCGACTAAGTCGCTGTCCCATCCATAATCAAAGGCAGAACCTCCCTCTGCTAACGGAATGCCCGTAGGATTCCCCTCAACCAGTGTTGCCGAACCGCTTCTTTTAAGTATCGCCATAACTCTCTCTGGTGTTTAAGATGCGCCTGTTCCGCATCTTATTCCAGAGAGCCGCCTCAAACAAAAATAGGGTCACAGACCGAAGTCTGTGACCCTATCCGTTCTGCTTCCCCTTATGCGGCGTGCGCCATCCTCACCCCTTTGAGGTGATCCCGAGCAATCGCCTTCCAAGCAACAAACCCCTTACGCTGCTCTTCCCTTCGAGCATTGAACGCGGAGAGGCCCTCACCACGCTGCCTGACGACACCGAACCTCTCGACAAGCTTCTCGATCTTCGAGAAGTCAACCGGCGTATCGGTCTTCGCCTCCATCTCGGCATAATCACGACCTCTGAGGAAGCCGTAGGCGAGCTGGTTATGGCGCGCTTCATGCCTGACCAGATCGATACGGTGGCGGTAAAGCGAATTGTACAGGCGTCGGTCCCGGAAGCTCTTAGCCTTCAGCTCTTCCTTCCGGATGATCCTCGCCTCTTCAGCGAGGTACTTGATCTTCACTTTCAGTTGAATCGTACGGTCCTTCATGGGTATCTCCCTGTGTGTTTTTGCGTAAGTATCTCCGACTTAGTCGTGGGATGCTACGCTATACGGGAGGCCCGCGAGGCTCACATTCACAAGAATCCGCTCATGGCATTACCTGTGTCTAGGTTCATCTGATTCGAAGGGCGTGACGGGATTCGAACCCGCAATATAGAACCGGATTGAAAGCCGGATGCCCTACCATTATGGGCGTCACGCCCGAGAGAATTCAGGCTATCAAACCGTGCATTCGTGTGCAACAACTACTTGTCCTCTTTGCTCCGCCTGCACTCGTCACAGAGGACAGCACCACCATTGGTCCCAAGCCCTCCCTTGACATCACAAGCGCAGCCCTCGCAGTAACTGGCCTCGACGGCGTGCCTGATGCCACCGTCGAACTCCATGATATAGTCAACTTCTTTAGCGCTGAGACGGACGCCTCGACCCTCTTCGGCGGCCTTGGCGATACGACGATACGCACCGATGATGACGTTCCTATAATCGGTCATGGCGAGCCTTTCGCGAGGTCCATGTGATTCTCTGCTAGGTCCAAAGCTTCTTCGAGAGTGTAGTGCTCTATCTCTTGAATGTAGTTACCATCGGCATCGTACACCTCTACCGTCCACTCCCAATCCATGCCTGCTTTGTCCCTGATATGCATCAGGTAAGCGTCGACGGAGACCTCTATCATCTCGTCAGGATCTTCATCATCCTGTAAGATAAGCTCCAGAATCTCTGGATTCTTGACACGATCAAAGAGCGTTGACACCTCTGGCTCGACACCATAACGCTCTCGAAGGTAGGCTATGTGTTCATCCGTGATAGCCACGCTTTCTCCTTATAGTACGTCCGACAGGATTCGAACCTGTGTGATTCTGGTTAGAAGCCAGATGCCTGTCCTGACTAGACTACGGACGCTCAAAAACTATACTCAGCTAGAAAGAATAGTCAATAGCCCCATCATCATCGGTTCCGGACTCCATCTCGAAGCTATCCAGAATGGTCACGATGCTGGGATCGAACACTGAAATTTCGAACCCGCCCGCTGGTAAAGACACCCACAGACCCTTGAGGCCGATCTTCAGGAACTCTTCCCGAGCCCTCTTGCCCCCAAGCGCCCTCACTATATCACCAGCCATCCCGGGTCCATGTTTGAGGCTGGAGCCTCTGGGAAGTCTCAGCTCACCCTCGCCCCATTTATCAACCCCGTACCTAGGCAGCAGATCCTTGACGAGCGCCTTCAGCCTCTCCAGAAGACGTTTCGGCTCCCCGGTCTGGTTGCTGTACAGGTCTCGCGTCGGAAACTCCACCTTGTAAAGCACGGGCTCTCGATGGTGACGGCAATACATCTCGGCAACAGACCTCTCCGTTGCGAAATATATCCCCGGCCCTAGCGCTGAGTCGCCCTCGCCAGTGCCGATGTGATCTGTGGAGAACCGGCCTCCTTTGAGCTTGCGACCACAGTGCCAAGCGATGACCTTGGATCCTGTAAGCTTGCGACCTTCGCTAAGAATCTTGTCGATATTTTCAAGCAATTGAACAGTCATATCACCCTCTTGGTATCTCATCGGCATCCGACACAAAGCTTACGCTGTACTTGTTGTCGAGCCCGAACCTATCGACAAGATCCTCTGCGTTGGCTCTATCTTTGAAGTCTGCACCGCCCCTGATACTTAGCAGCATGTCGATTTCCTTGGATTCAACACCATCTCTCCATTGGATGTATAGCCGCTCAGCTCTATCAGATAAGCGAGGTGCGAAAACAAACAGGTCCGAGCCCTTCGGGACTTCTAGCGCGCCACCGGCGACAACATACTCGTCCTCAGCGGCGGCATACTGATTCTTCATCCCCTTTATCGCATCCCTGACGACATCGTCTATCTTGCTTTCAAGCGCGTCTCGAAGCGCATCGGCATCCTCTTCATTGCCGCTCTTTCTAGCAAATGCCGCAATGGACTTCTCGATGATCCAAGCGAAGTGGTGAACGGGTTGCGTGGTGTCAATCAGATCGATCCAGTCACTGATCTCAGAACTCGTCTTGTAGCGATCTAAGAACCTGTACAACTTCCGATCCTCCAGATACGGAGACACCAGACTGATATATCTCCGACCCAGCTTAGACTGTCGGGGTTTGATGTAGTTATGGACGAATTTCGAAAGGGTCGTGCCAAACGAGGACTGATCCATGAGTCGCTGCATGACCTCCAGATCGTTGACGATAAAATCCTTAACCCTCATGCCTGATACCGGCATGAGCGAGTTAGACTGATCGGCGCGACGTCGCTCCATCCTAAGAGCCGCCTTACCTCCACCAAACCACCAGTCCAAGATACTCCGACTTCCGCTTACGCCCTTGAGGCCCTCCAACCTGCCTCGGCTCAAAGAGGCTGCTGTTGACTTATTGAAAGGCAAGGACACCCAATAATAGTCACCCCTAGACTCCAGTATCACACGGTCTATTTGCTCCAGTATTGCCTTCATCACATCTCCCTCATCGAAATCGAAACAGAGCCCATACTACATCCAATGAAACACGATTCATATTTAAACAACAAAAAAACCAAAACTTTCACCCCGGCTTTCGTCTTCATCTCAAAGGCAAGAATGGGATTCGAACCCATATGTTCTGGATTTGCAATCCAGCGCCTAACCATTCGGGCCACCTTGCCGCACACTACCTACCGAGTATACCCATAATGTCGTCTACTCGCTTATCTAGCTTTTCTCGTTCATCCGGGTCCAAGTTCTTAATTCTCTCATCTGCTGCCGCCTTCTTCCGATCTAGCTCCTTCTTCTTTCTCTGACTTTCTTTCTCGGCCTTTTTGTAAGCATCCCTCATTGCCCTGACATTCTTGAGCGGGCCTCGTGGACTCTGGTACGGATGGCCGTTCACCCTGCGCTCAAAAGCGAATACGACTGGAACTTTCCTGACACCGGCTTCGCGAGCTGTTGCAAGCCTGTGATTACCTTCTCCTATCTTAGCCTGACCGTTCTGTCCGATATTTAGGATCACAGGATACTCTTCAGACCAGCCCCGGGTACTCATCACGTCAACCAGCTTGTCCCACTTCTCTTTGCCACTATAAGACTCGCCATCGACGTAACCACCTCTGGAAAGATCACGAGTCCACTCGTACTCACGATAGGGCCAAATGTCACGCATATCGTAGAGTCCATGATAGGACTGGCCTGACTTGGTGTCATCCATGGCCTTGCGGCCCTCATCGATCCACATGCGCATCACCTCTTCGAGGTCGATTAGTCGTCGGGCGTCCTCGATATAGTAATAGGACTCGTTGCGGTCGATATAGCCCTTCCCCTCGGAGAGCAAGCTGTCGATTCGATTGATGAGGTTCATGCCGGTATCCCGTCTGAGAGCAAGTTACAGCCTGAGGCTAGCTCATATCTTTGACAAACTCAGCATTATCCGGCAGTTCATCTCTGAATTCATCCGGGATAACCTGACCTGCCCAGAGATTGGTTGTCGTCTCTACTTCATCGGAGCCAAATCGCCTGAACATGAACTCCCGACCGCCGAATCCTCGAAACATGCTTTTTGAGTCCTCCGGGCCTACGCCATAAATCTTGCCCTTGATAATAAGCACGCGAACGAAGTTAACCTTCATTTCGTCGATCTGATCCCGCCAGTAGTTGCAATCCCAGCAATACTGCCTGCGGATCATCTGCGACTTGACTGGCTCGACATAGCTAGTTTTGACATCCTTTTTCCCGCACTTAGCACAATCCATGCGTTACCTCAGTCACCTGATTGACGTGATTCTTCGCCGAGCCTCTCCATCTCTTCCCAAGCCTCATCTGCAATATCTGGATCTAAGTAGGACAGCTCGCAATATCCACACACAGAATACCCGATAAGCTGAGCGAACTGCTGGCGGTCATCCTTGGAAAATGGCATTAGCGACAGATCGTTCATGTCGAAGCGACCGGCATCGAGCAGGAAGCGCACGATCTTGTTCTCCCGGAACCTAGCTGTGCCCTTATCAGTCATCACAACAGGTTGAACGGGGTGCTTTGGGGGCTGACTTTCGTTGCTCATCGCCTTCCTTAGTTAGTGAGTCTATGAGCGCTACGTTCTGCGAAGTGCTCTGGTTTCCCGGAATTCGCCAGCTTCTCAAGCTCGACAAGTCGATCTCTAACCCGGGATCTCTCAGCGCCTCTCCAAGCTCGCTTGTAGTAGTCCTGCTGCGGCTCATCAAGCCAGAAGGCCACGTTTCTTTCTCCCCCGTACGGTTTCACATCAGCCTCCCTTAAAGCGAATCCTCGTCACCCGGACGAAGATCGTGTTCTTCGAAAAACTCATCGAGCATACCTTTGGATGCTGCGATGTAAGACATCATCGGAGGGCACGTCTGATAGATCTTGAGCAGAACCGAGTCCGGCACATCACTCAGTTTAGCGTCGAGGCTTCTGTACCTCTTGTACTTGGCTTTGACTTTATTTTCATCCATCGGAGTTCCTTTGAGTACAGGACCAAGATCCTTTCTGCATTGTCTCGACAACGCTCTTGACGCAGCTCGGACATATCAGAAGGCGTCCGTCATTCTCGGCGTTGGTAAATGCGTGGTCAATACTCTCAAACACAAACCCCGCACCCAGCCTTCTTCCGCAAATAGACCTGAAAAACCTACGGTGGGTCTCTCCCTCGTAGATGTTTCTATAGGTCTCGGAATCATCAGCATAAGGGCTGCCTATGCAGGTGACATATTCAGGCTTTTCATCCATAAATGTCCAGTGGGAGGACCGGGACTCGAACCCGGAACTGATCGGTTATGAACCGACGATTCTGCCAATTGAATTATCCTCCCTTGGTAGGGCGTTCGGGACTCGAACCCGATTCACTCGCTTATAAGGCAAGCACTCTAACCCATGAGTTAACACCCCGCACGTCCTGATGACTCATTAGCTACATATGAGCGCATCATCGATGCTGTGCAGGGCAACTCGGGGCCATTTGGTTTTCTCAAACATTGCGTCTACATCTATCAAGAGCGGCTAGCCGGATTCGAAACGGCGACATACAGCTTGGAAGGCTGTCGTTCTACCAACTGAACTATAACCGCAAGAGTTCTGAGGCGGGGACTTGAACCCCGTGCCTTATACCGTTATTTCTGGGATTCGAACCCGAGGCCCACCTGCGCGGGCGGGCGGCTACCACTTCCTCAGAACAAGCGACCAGCGGGACTCGAACCCTCAGCCAGAGATTTGGAATCTCTGATGTTAATCCAATTAACACCACCGCCCTAAACCTACTTAAGGTAAACCTCTACCACATTATCCTCATAGACCACACGCCCCTTCTTTCCGCCAGATGCTGCACATGATCTTGAGCAATAGCTAGCCATACCGCCTTTTACCAAATGCGTTTTGTTTCTGGCCCTTTCAAAGATCTCACTACATGCTGGACACCTAAGAATGACCATCATTTTCTTTTTCTGATCACCATGGTGTTTGGCGTGCTCTGATCTGTCTAAAACCTCTAAGTTCTCAAATCGATTATCAGTCTTATCCTCATTAATGTGATGCACTATCTGCCCGCTGCCGGGTATCTCGCCAGTATTAATCCACCACACTGCTTGATGTTCGTAGCAGTATCTTCCACCAGACCATCGAGCCCCCGGTAATCCTTCGGGGGCTCTACCATCACATACCCGTGATGCTTTCCTATTTTCCTGTACTCGGAAATATCGGCTCCCTATCCTGCTAAGTTAAGTCGTCTACCGCCATCGAGATGTCCTCGGCGATCTCAAAGATCTCCGACAAGACATCAATCCTTTCCTGTAGAGCCTCTCTGAGATCCTCAACATCTTCGAGATCTTCTGGCTCGACATTATCTAGACCGTCGATGAGGTCGATAATTTCATCACCTTTGTTCGTCATAGTCCTCACTTCCTTTTGTACAACAGATTACTCTCTCAGTCCCAGAGAGTGATAACAGTGGCGGCCCTCAAGTATGATGCTCATTATACTCAGGGCCGCCAGACTGTAAATAAGTAACTCCACATCAAGCTCCGGACAGATGACGGATAATCCGCTTCGTCACCGTACCCTTGATGAACTCACTGAGCTTTTCTTGGTCGGCTACGTCATCGTCAGACGCATAGAGAAACCCGACCGGAACCTTAGCTCCGCCAGCACCTTGCTTGCCTCCAGCCTTCTTAGGGCCGAAAACCTTTTGGCAAAACTGGTGCACATTAACCGATGAGTTCCGGCTTCTCACCGAAGCCTCGATAGCTCCCTCGATCATGCAGAAGACCACGACTGTCTCGACACCTTCCATGCGCAAGAACTCATCTGCGATGATCGGAAGCGCGTCTCTACGCTTACTAGGAAGAATGCCCAGATACGAGATCAGGATCGAAGCCTCGCACACCATATTCGCCGCCGCCAACGCCCTTAGATCAAACAGATACGGCGGCAGGGGGTGATTGATGATGTTGTGGAACTTCTTCCGATCGATGTACTGAATCAGATGCGAGTGGGCTTCGAGGTCCAGCACGCAAACATTTTCAGTCAGCAGGTTATGCGTGTCATTGACCACGCCAAACAACAGAGCTGTGGCGACCATAGACCCGCGTTCCGTCGTGAAGTCCATCTCGAAGTGATTGAGGTAGTCCCAGAGGATAGACGAGCACGAGCCTGTGGCCCTGATGTCCGTCACGGGTAGATCCATCTCGAACTGGTGATGATCGAACACAGCGTGCCACTCATCGATACAGTCGAATCCCGTGTTTTGAGGGACGCTGTCTACTGTAACAAACGTCGAATAACCACCTTCATCAAACTCAGTCTTGAAATCATCGATATGCTTTAGACGAATGTCCAGCACATTGATCTCAGTCTGGTTTTGAGGATGGCTTACCTGCCCGGAATAGCAGATGTCCGACTGAAGGCCGTGCCTGACCTCAAGGAGCCATTCGAGCGCAAGCGCGCTGCCAATGGCATCTGGATCGGGGGTGTGTTGCAGAACGATGCAAACCTTTTGATCTTCGTTACGGCCGGAGAAGAACTTGTCAAATACCCGGTATCGATCATGCACTTCAACTTCAACATCGGTAGCAGTCATAAACGTTCTCGCTAAGGTTGCGTTACGGTGCTGCTAACTGAGCAGCGAACCTTAGAGACCTACTATCTTCGACGTCAAGCAAAAACAAAAACGTCAATGCCGGTATTTTAGAGCGCCCTCAAAGGTCGCCCCTCTCCCTCAGGATGTCCCTTAGAATATCGTTGCGTCTCGGGAATAGATCCTCGGGGAACAGATCTTCGTCCAGAATCATCTTGAGATGATCGGAGTCGTACTTCATAAATACGCGCTTGGTCCTACTGAGAGAGTCTCCCTGTAGCTTCTCGGGTGTGAACTTTGCGGCCCGCCGAACAACTCTCTTCCAATCACGCTTGATGGCACTCATCATCTCCCGACTCATGCCTACCTTCTCTCTTGCGTGACGAGACGTCATGAAGGTGTACATCCAAGCTAGAATCTCATCCTCATCAGACGAGTTATATACGCCGGATCCATACTTAATAAATATGGCTTTGAGCTTGTCTTTCACCTCGGAACTGACTTCCTTGACCAGCTCACTTACAACCGAACTTTCTGCGTGAGCCCCATACTTTTGACTGATCTGCTTGAAGAGAACGTGTATGGCCTCGTGGTTCTTAACGCCGATGCTGTTCGACCGAAGCCCTATTATAGAGACAGGCCCCTGATTTCCTCCGCCAACAGTTAGGCCGGACATCTTATCAAAAGAAGTCATGGCTTGATCTGCGGCACCAACGATGCCATCGATCTCCATCGAGCCCCAGCCCAGCCTCTTTAGACGGTTCTTAATTCTCTTTTTCTGAATTTCAATCTGCCGATCAGTGGATGGCTAAACAACCTCCTGATCTGGCCTTGTGGTTACCTTCGGAAGCCCCTTAAATTTGAGCATTGGAGCTGCTTCAAGAAGGGTGTCGATATGTTCGATCAAAGTACCCATGCGTGTGCCTCTGTCTTGACTGGCGCGATTTAATATTCGCCAAAGCCAGTATCTTGCTCAGTCTTGGATAAAACAACTTAGCCCAAGGCAGAGGTCACACGCCAATTGAAAGAACCTAAAACGGAAGGGGAGGGATTCGAACCCTCGGACCCATGTCTCATGATCGCCCGCTTTCCAAGCGAGTGCCTTAGACCGCTCAGCCACCCTTCCAGTGGAGCCGGAGGGACTCGAACCCTCAACCATCGCCTTGCAAAGACGGCGCTCTCCCAATTGAGCTACGGCCCCTTACGCTCCCAAAGGAGCGGCTACCTGTCTCATTTCTTGGTTCAGGTTGCTGGTAGCAACATCGCCCTTACCTCAGCCCTTCCTTTTAGGTCAGTGGCCCGACCATTTGTGCGCGTCTACAAGACCCTCCACGCTTGACGCTTCCCGGGGCCTCTCTTCACACCAATTCGTCACATGGAGCCGGAGGGGTTCGAACCCTCAACCTCTTCGCTGCCAGCGAAGTGCTCTCCCAATTGAGCTACGTCCCCTTTGAACCTAAAACTCCCAATCAATATCCCGATAGAAATCCGCACCCGACACCGTATCAAGCGGTTCCTTTATATGCTCACTGCTATCGAAGAGCCCCGGGGCCACTTGGTATATGACATACTTACCAAGGAAGATACCCTTCTTAAGCTCTACGCCGTTTTCGTTGACGTAGGTGTCATTCCATACGATAGACCCTTCAGGTGCCTCTACTGGCTCAAATGTCGAATCCCTGTCACTCCTTGTCCGCATTATCAACCTCTTTTAGGACACCTTCGACACAAAGCATACCGAGACCCGCTTCCATAGCCTGTTTAAGAAGAATGTCTTTCATCTGCTCAGACATCTCACCGGACTCGCCAAGCTTCTTGAGGTCCAGCATGACCTCTTGAATTGCCTCGCGCAACCCTGTTGTCTTCTCAATAAGCTCTTCTCTGGTCGTCACAGGATACCTCTACTTCTAACAAGGATAGATAAAGCCGGTCAGCACAGGCCGACCGGCCCCATCTTAGTCCTGTTCTAGCTCCTGTGTCCAGTACAGGTAATCCCTCCATGCTTCAGGGATTGATCTACCGGAGAGCGTGAACTCGATATGATTCAACTTCTTCGGCTTGTACGGCTTCCTAAGAAGGGGCATATTTGCCTCTCTGGGCATCCTGTTACCCTTTTTTAGGTTACAGGTTCCGCAAGCCGTGACGATGTTCATCCAGTTCGTCTTGCCACCCCTGCTTCGAGGAATGACGTGATCGAATGTGAGATCAGTCACACGGAGCTTCTGCCCCTTGCCAGCCTTCTTGCCACAATACAGGCACTGGCGATCATCTCGGGCGTAGATATTCACCCTGTTGAACTTCACCGGCTGCCTGAAGACGACGTACTTGATGAGCACGAGAACTGAGGGAACCTTTATTGTTATAGACGGACTGGATACCTGCCAGTCCTCATACTCTCTCTCGACCCGCGCCTTTCCGTTTACAAGAAGCCCAATGGCCTCTTGCCAAGTAACCAGTGAGTGCGGGGCATAGTCAGCGTTCAGCACAAGTGTATCCGACATGGTTCACCTCATCTCTCCTTGTTGCGCCGTCCTCCTTGAAAGTTCGACGATAACCTATCGACTCCGGCAGTCAAATACCCCCTTGGGCGCGCCGGGTTGCGCCGGGGGATGCTATAAGGAGGGTGAGGGATTCGAACCCACGGGCGCTTTCGCGCCTCCGGTTTTCAAAACCGGTGCAATAAGCCAGACTCTGCCAACCCTCCGAAAACTACTCTTGCTCATAGTTCGACGACACCTTTTTTGGCTCGCCGATCATGCTTATCCCTTTCTTCGATACCTCCATCTTACATAGCACGCAAGTATCCTTGCCCGCAGCGGGATGATAGTACCGTGTCACGACCTCATCACTGGCCGCCCAACTCCACTGAAACGAGTGGTTATAGAGAGCCCTGTTGTACTCTCCGAAGGAACCTTCGAACAAAACCTCAGGCTCAACCCATGCGACGACACCAGCCTCGTCGGATCCTATCTCACCTTCATATTCGCAAGAGAAGGCGACTGTTCTGTAGCCGTGGCCGTCATCCTCCATTTCGAAGATGGCTTTCAAGTCGAAGACTTCGAGCCCTGTTTCCTCAAGGGCCTCTCGGCGTGCAGCCTCATGAGCCATCCTAGCTCCGGCCACGTCCGTACCTAGACGCTCAGCCCACTTCTCCCAGCTCCAACCGGGGGGCGGGCCTGCTGAGATTCTGTCACGCTTAAAAACGAGTCCCATCTCTTCACCTTTCATGCGCCTCATGGCTCTCATCGATGCTCCTTTGTGGTTAGATTGACCATTCGGACTCGAACTGGCAACTCAACAATCAATGAGCGGGGAGGGATTCGAACCCTCGTATACCGGATTAAAAAGTCCGGGGCCTGACCTGACTTGGCGACCCGCCCTCAAACCCCTGCCATTGTAGCTACGGGCGAGGCAAGCTCCGGGGGCAGGACTCGAACCTGCAATCAACGCGGTAACAGCGCGCCGCTATACCATTAAGCTACCCCGGAACAAGTACACCCACTAGGATTCGAACCTAGAACCAACGCGCTCAAAACACGTCGCACTGCCAATTGTGCTATGGGTGTAAAGCTTACCCGACCGGATTCGAACCGGCGACATTGTGCTTAACAGGCACACGCTCTGACCAGCTGAGCTACGGGCAAGATAAGTGCGCCGTGCAGGGATCGAACCTGCCATGCTCATAGAGCAAGTGGTTTACAGCCACCATGGACACCAAGTCTCGTACGACGCAGAAAGTTCCTATTCACTTGTCAAAGAAGAGGCAATTAATGCCTCAGCAGGGAGCCCGGGAATCGAACCCGGCTGTCGTCGAAGTTTGGAGCCTCAACCGCGTACCCAGCGCGCACCCTATGAAGTGGACTCACCCCGAATCGAACGGGGACGTCTGGCTCTTCAAACCAGCGCTCTTCCAATTGAGCTATGAGTCCAAGCGTACCCGGGAGGACTTGAACCTCCACACACGATATTAACAGTATCGCGCTCTACCATTGAGCTACGGGCACAAAAAAACCGGAGCCAGTTTCCCGGCTCCGGTGATTGCTCGCGTACTATGGAAACCCATATTACATCGACGCAACCTCCCGAACCGGGGGCGCAAACGAATTATTGGATTTCCATTGATAACGAAGCATTGTCTTCTCTTTCTCGTGTGGCCTGTGCCACTTTTGATTTTTAAGTGAGGCAGCAGCGCCTCGTACTCGTCAAAGTTAAGGACTATAAGGGCACCGAAATTCCAAGTCAAGGACTTTTTAGGATTTCGTCGATCGCCTCATCCCTACTCTATCAAGCCCTTACTACGAAGCTTGGGAATCACGTAACGATTCATCGTCTTTTCAGCATCACGTATCTGCCGTCTTACTTTTGAGGGCTCTACATCCAAAAAGTCAATCAAATCTTGGGCACGCCAGTCCTGCGTGTCTGACGCGAAGACATCGACATGATCTTGCGGGCCTAGGATGTCGATCTCCTGTCCAGATGGGTGAACCACATAGGCGTGGGCGACGTAATCGCCGTGCTTTTTATCACGCTGCATCTGGGCACGGATCTTCCACCCAAACCGCCTGTTGAGAGCTAGAGCTAGCCACATGCATTCTCCGCAAGAGTACCGCTCTACCACGCTCTCAGGAACGCCGTATTCGGACTCGAAGTCTGACTCGGCTAAAGCTAAATCAATGTTCTCTAATATCGACTTCACCCTCTCATTCCCGCGTCGAGAGTAAATACACTCAGCGAGACATTATAGACCATCACCCACTTGGTGCGATCGATTTGCTTCACGCTCAACCACGGCTCACTGGACTCCCATTCCTCATCGAAGTCCCTGTAGAGGACGCCTTCGACAGCCTCTGGTTCGAGATCGGACTGCTGGACATCATGTGCGATGCTTTGCTGGACGTGTTCGTCAAAAATCTTTCCGGTCTCAGCACGCATCATGTCGCCATGGGCGGCCTCGATGGCCTCGATGACTTCAGGGCCAGCCTGACGCTTTCCGATCATCATCTTGAATGCTTTGTGCATCGACTTCTGGAGTTTGTTCCAGTTGATGGCGGGCCTGCTTGGCATGTTACGCTCTTCAGATCCACTCATCGCTTCGATAACCCCGTCGACAGCAGCCCCCCCAATCGAGAGGAAAGCTGTACTCAACCCAGACCTTCTCTGCGTCTGGATAGTGCTCGCCCTTGGGCCTCTTGCTGATGGCCTTGTCGACCTGAGCCCTGATGTGGTCTCCGGCCTCCCTGACGAACACCTTGGCCTCACCTCTACTCATGGCGAAGCTGACGATGGGCCAGATAATGGCCTTCACCACAGAATAGACAACGGCAGCAATCGCCGCGCCCTTAAGCCACCTGATAACGCCCTCGTCTAGAACCTCGCCGACGTCCTCCCCGAATTCACCCACACGCTCTTGAAGATCTTGCATTCAAATCACCCTGCTCATCACCGAAAGAAGTACCAGCGGTGATAATAGGGTCGAGGTGTCGGGCCAAGCAAGTTTGTGTCAGTCGGAGTCTGCGAGCGCTTCGACATGATCGGTAAGCTCGTTGTATTCGCCGTGCAATCGAATGCAATCTCCTTCCTTTGTCACATATGCCACGGGATTGTCGTTGGCGAGCCTGATCACCTCCATGGTCTCATCGCTTGGATCTGGCGAGCGGACAATGCGGACAGTGTCGTCTTCGTAGAGCCGACAATCAGACCCTACCCAGCCACTGTGCCTGTAGTCACCGGCAACGCCCTTGTCTAAGACGAGAGCCTTACATGCTGTCAAAAACGGTACGTCTTCGATTCTTCGATTCATAGCGCCTCCTTTTTGTCCATCTGATCGAGAATTTCACCTAATTGAAACAGCGCCTGATCGTCGAGCCTCTTGACCTTCGACAGAATTTCGGCGCGCTTGAGTTCGCGTATCTGAGCCACGTATTCAGGCGAACCCTTGTCTTCCGGCTGAAGTACACGCCATACAGTCGCCCAGCGTCCGGAGCCGGTCTTTCGCGAGTAGCCTGAGTCAATCACCCTAAGATCCTTAACAAGCTCCCTACGTCGAACTGAGGCTGTCTGGTGCTTGATGCCGAGGTGACGTTCCACTTCGTAGTCAGTAGCCCCGAACTCGGACTGGCTCTCAATATAGTCGAACACCCTCTCTCGAAGCGACTTTTTGCTCCCCTCGATGGATTTGAGTGCTTTCTTAGAGTTCTCTTTCGTCATTGGCCATCTCCGGTTTTCCCGCGCACGCGCACGATATAGTTCGATTATCAAAAGGATTAGAAAAGGATTAAAGAAGGGATTATAGGGCCAGAAAAACCCTTTGACTACAAAGGCTTAGTACCAAGTAGCCTACCCCTTTTCACGATAGCCGCCTACCTCTGTTCACGACACGAGCCTACTCCTTTTCACGACGGCCGCCTACCTCTGTTCACGATCCTACCTCTGTTCACGATACGCTCTACCTCTTTTCACGTGCCATCCTACCTCTTTTCACGTGCCATCCTACCTCTTTTCACGACAAGATACTGCTTGCTTGCGGAAGTGCTGTTCCTGTATACCTTCGGTGTTGTTAGTCGAAGTCAGCAGTCAACGACTCACGGAGGAACGGAATTGAACGTCAAGGATGATCTCACACTATCACAGCTAGACGGTCTCGGCGTCGATCTGGATCCTGAAGTCAAGAACTCCATCGGGCGCGCCTATCTCAAAGACAAAGAGCGAAGGTCTAAGCAGGAGTCACAGCCTACAGAAGCAAAGCAAAACAACGAAGAGAAAATAGCCCAGCAGATAGAACTAGACCTGTCTAAAAACCTGTTCGATGAGCATAGAGCTGCGCCTAATCTTCTTCTGAGATCCTCGCTATTCAGGGTAGTCGGAAGAAGCAAGCGCGAGCACCTCAAGCGGGAGAAGATCGCCACGTGGGGAGGCGTCGAGATGATGTACACCGGCGAAGAGCTTGGTCAGGCGGATCTAGATGTCTGGCTCTACGTCCTCGACGACTACATCAGGCCGAGTTTTGGCGATGAATCTGGCGAGTTCGTGGCCTACAAGATCCTCACCGACCTCGGCAAAAACACCTCTAAAAGGGACTATGATTGGCTGTATCAGTCGCTGGAACGGATGTCCGCCTGCGCGGTTCACCTGAAATACAAGCAGTTTGAGTACGCGGGAGGTCTCATCACAGAGGTTGCCCGAAACAAGCAGTCCAACGAGATGCTTGTCGTCATCAATCCTACACTGGCCGATATGTTCAAGGTTGGCGGATGGACGCAGCTGCCCAGCCAGCTCAGGCAAAACCTCTCTGGGGACTTCTCCAAATGGCTTCACGCGTTTCTGTCGACCCACCGAGCCTCTAAGCAGGATCCCCTTCGTACAAAGGTCGAGAAGATCAAACTTCTTGCGGGCTCAAGGACCAAGCACCTGTGGAAGTTCCGCCAGCTCGTCAGAAACTCACTGAAAGAGCTGGAGGGTGCCAACATCGTTAGCTCTTGGCACATCAATAAAAACACCGATCTTCTGACAGTCGTAACCACCTAGGAGCTACAGAGAGTCACCTCTGAGAATGAACAGCATATCTTGGATGGCATCCGAAGCCGAGCCCTCTTCGGATGCTGTGATCGCTCGATCAATTCTATCTTGGAGTTCTTCGCGATCTCGTTCGAGTTCATTTATAGTGGTGCCTTTCTCCAGATCCTCAATGGACCGAAGAGCGGCGTGAAGTTGCGATCTGAGCTTATTGCGCTCGGCCTCTAACTTCTCAGAACGATCTCTCTCATCATTTCTCTCAGCCACTAACGCCGCGCACGCACTTGCCAATTCGTCCGACGACAGCCCTTGGCCATCGACCTCATGCAAAGTATCCAGTGCCTCTCGGCACGCCTTCACCTCTGCATTCACTCCGCCCTCAAGGAACTCCGCAAATCCCAGCATCCACTCGACCGCGCCCTCGTGGAACTCATCCTCGGTGGCTTTACCGGGCTTCTCTCCGGTCTCATCCACAATGTCGAGGGCTTGGCCTAGAGCGCCTGCCAGATAGCGATCGCCCACGTAGCCACGCACGTAGTCAACAAGCCTATCTAACAGCTCAGCCTGCGACGTATTACTCTCCGAGGTGACGCCGTCGTCTTGCATCGCAAACAGTGCCCTAGTGGATACTTCGTAGATGTCGACCATCTGCTCAATATCGCACTCCGGAAATCCTTGATCGATGCGAGCAAGATCTCGAATCTCGTGCAGTGCGGAGTTCGCTCTTTCAATCTGCCCTTCGAGTCGCTGAACCTTCTCCATCCTGCGAGCTGTGGCACCCATCCCATTGTTGCGGTTACGCAAGTAGTCGATGAACTCCTTGAGCTTATCTCGCTCGGCCTTAAGCTCTCTGACATCACCGTAAGCCTTGAGGGCGGCCAACTCCATGGCGATCTCTTCGCGCTCCTTCCTCGCCTTGTGGGCTCGGATGCGCCACTTCTCGCAATCAGCAGCCAGCTCATCAGCTCGCTCGCGGTGCCAACTAGTAGGCTTGCGCTCGTGAGTCTCATGCTCATCGAAGACCTCCGGTAGCCCCTCCCCACGATCCGCCTGTGCGTGTCCGTGACGAAGACCAACACCATAGCCGTCCTCGTATCCATCGGTGTAGTCATTGGTTACCGCAATCTCTAGCTCTTCACAGCGAGATTCCAACTCCGACAGACGCGATTCAGGAGCGTAGGTTTCTTCGAAGATCTCACGATCACAGGGGTAAAGCTCACCCTTGACTCCACGCATCAGGTAATCGCCAGCCTTGCCAGACAGACCCTCACCCTCAAGCGTGTCAACCTCGAAAGGGACATCGATCTGGACCGCCTCAGCGGGCTTGGTCTTCATGTAGAACTGGAACTAAAGATCGGATAGATCACTGTTAGGCCCAAATTTCAAAATATCTACTCCTTGCATGGTGGTTGTCGGCGACCCTCAACGATCGCCACCTTCATTTTTCTTCCGAGCCTCTTTATCGCATCTTCTAGCTTGTATGCTGTGGATTTATTGACGCAATACTGCGACCAGACAAGCTCCACGGGCCTGCGCGCACGCGTGTACTTTGCCCCCTTCCTCGTATTGTTGTGCTCGTGAACCCGGCGCTCTACATCCGTCGTGACGCCTGTGTACAGGCTCCCATCAGAACACCCTACGATGTAAACACTCCAATTACTCACGATCGAATCTGACGCCGTCCTCTATAGTTAAGCAACCCATGCTGTATGAATCATCACCAAGGGTTACGCCAAAGATCAAGGCCCATAAGAAGAAGAACAGCAGGGCATACAACAGACACCCTACGGACATCCCTAGGCAACCCGAGCAGCCACACCCGTCTTGTTCTGGGTCAGGCTCTTCCTCTTTTCTCTCCGGCCATTCCGGACCCCAATCTTCATACCCGGGATCCCCGTATGGTGAACCTTCATACCCTGAGTCCTCATACGGCGAGTCTTCATAACCTTCCGGAAAGTGAGTCATATCTACTCCTAATGCGCGCCGCCCCGTGGTGGGCCTCCGGCAGAACCAAATACTAGCACGGAAATAAGAAGACCTAAGAATGCCGATGTTATGAAAGACAAAAACGTATAGATGGTCAAAGGGGACCTCTCAACCCCCAAACACTTGCTACATTATCCAACATCAACATGATGGATACCAGAGAGGTAAGGTACACGATAAACCCCCAATCTTGCTTCTCGTCCTTATCCCTGCGCATCAGGTCTCCAAGATCTCGTTACCGTAATCAGCGGTGAGCTTCTTGGTCATCGAGGTGAAGACATTAGCCTCCCACCAAAAAGGAATCTCCCTATGAGCGCTGCCCCTTTCGGATCCGATCTCAGCATTGAGCCAAGAGATATGCCTTTCGATGGCATCTTTTCTAGACCACCCCCTATCCTCGTGGGCGTACAGCTTGTGAACAGCTTCCTCAACACGCTTGTAGTTATCCTTCCAGATTGTAGACCACTCGAAGTTCTGGCGGCCGTATTTGGCGATCTGCATCTCGATGAAGTCGAAGGGATCGGGATCCCTCATCGCCCTGACCCGTCCTGAGAAGTAGGTGTTGAACTCACGGTCTTCGAGCAGGAATGGGCCAGCATCAACAGGATCGTAGTCACCAAAAGCCTCATCTTTCAGGATTCGGTCAGCCCATATCTCAAAATCAAACGAAAGCTCCCGAAGGCCGGGGAGTTTACAGTAGACGTAAACCTCGCTCACCGTCGAAGCGAACATCTCATTCACACACATCTTCGTGTGCCATTTCGCAAAGGGCATCAGCGGGTCATACTCCATAGTGGCCGCGTGAGCCATTTCGTGGAGGTAGTACAGGTCTTGGATAGCTGGGTTGTCATACTCCCGAAGGGCGATCGATCCCATCCAAGTCGTGAAGTGAGACCACTCCATTTCAGGATCGCTCATCTCGTGAAAAATGATCGGTCGATCGGTCAGCTTGGTGACGATATGGCGAATGAAGCCTTCTGTGTTCGTCTGAGAGTCCCTGAACTGCTTGGTTTCCCAGAGCGAGTAGACATACTCGAATGCTTCTTCGGCGCTGTTGAGTCGTACGAAATTACGCATCCTCATCTCCTTTGAGTTCGGTGTACAGTCCTTCGGCGGTAGCTATTTCGTGCATCTTTTTTGTCAGGCAGTATCTGGCAGATCCAGTCGCGCTGGTCCCCCTGAGAAACCGCTGCGGTATAGGGTTCTTCCAGTTGTCATTGGAAATTCTTTCGTTAGCGAGCAGAAATACGTCAGCAGGCTTAGGGTTGAACCCTCCCCCATCATGCTCAGCGTCTGAGCCCGCCATTAGCTCGGCTTTTATTTTATCAATAGCTTGAGTCTGAATACCTGCATACCTGTCCGGAAGCTCGAACACCGAGTATCGCCTCATAAACTCACAAGCCAAATACAGCGACGTCAGGTTCTTGAACCATTTATTGCCGTAGAGACCGGGCATTTCTTTTCGGCTAAAGATGCCGCCGATACGATGGTAATACAGCCCAAAGACCTTTGAGAGGCTGAAGCAGATATAGTCGACAACCTCACACGGACCGTCATACAAATCGAATGCAACGCGGCCCCTCTTCTCGGTTGCATGTTCGCCAAATGTACCGACGTAACACAGGTCCACAGCCACGCGGACACCGGTATTCTCCTGAAGCCATTCAAAAATGTCGAGGATGTGGTTGTTGTCCCGAAGCATTCCATCGATAGACGAGGGTTGGCTGATAAAAAAGAGATGACCCGTGCCATCGACGCCCATATGCTCAAGAGACGCCTCGATGCTCTCAGTGATCTGCCAAGCCTCTCTGCCTTCATGCTCGACCACGCGCATCCCGTAGGACTCTGCGTAAGCGCTGTAACCTTCGTACTCACCGGCGAGGACGTGAAGCACCGGAACACCATGCGCGGGCCTGTAGTTCGACAGGCTGGCGTGCTGAGCAATCACCTCTCTGATGCCTTCACTAGAGCCAGCTGTGGGGTATCTGAAAAATCTTCTCCTTGAGGCCCGCTTCAGGCCCCTGAAAGAGGCCGCTGGGTTGACCCAGCGAAGCCAGCTGCTGAAGAACTCGTCATGGTAGTAATCCTGCTTGCCGGTCCAAGCCTCACGATGCCTATCCCGAAGAGCCTGCCGGTGGGACACGCTCCCCAAAACCTCATCAATGAGAGACTCCGTCTCCGGCATCACAAAGGAGTAAACGGTCTTGAGTAGTCCTGCTTCTTCCATCAGTTCGTCGGGCTTCATGCGCTCTCCTATTTCTTCCTGCTTTTGGCTTCTGGTACGGATTTATACAGAGCCCGAAGAGGGTCTGCCTCATCCCCGTAGATATAAGCTGGTCCAAGTCCAATCGGCGACTCGTGCAAAGACGTCATCGATGTATCGAAGTTCTTCCAGTGGGCCATTTCAGCCTGTTGGGCTGACTGCCATTGCGACTGAAGGGTAAGTAGCTGATCTAGATCGCTGGGTAACCTGTCCTTAAAAGCGTATAGGATCCTTCCAGTGACCTCTGCATCATGGACGGCTCGGTGAGCCTCTTCGAGCGTGAGGTCGAGCTTCCCGGCTATCGTAGCGAGGTTTTTCTTGGGAGAGTCCTTAAAGAATTGTCTGGCAAAAATCAGCGGGTCAAACGTAGGGGAGTCGCTGGGCCAAGACAATCCGCACCTCTTGAGTTCCTCGGCCACAAACTTGCGATCGAAGCCCAAGTTGTAGGCAACGATACCTACCCCAACAAGCCTTTTATGAACCTCGGCTGCGATTTCATCGAACGTGGGGGCATCCTTTACATCATCATCCGTGATGCCGGTAAGCTCCACCACTTCCTTGGGTATCGGTCGCCTCGGGTTCACAAGCTGACCGTAAGATTCGGTTACCTCTCCCTTCTCGAAGCGGATGATTCCGACCTCAATGACGCGATCCTTCTTCTCATCAAATCCAGTGGTCTCGACATCAATGACAGACATCGTGAGGTCCGACCATTTCTTGGGCCAGCTTACGTCCATGTTCCTTCCTGTTGAAAAATTCAGCGGCCGTGCGAATCCTAGAGAGCGTATGTGACAACACACCTACGGGTCAACAGATAAAAAAGGGCGGCCGAAGCCGCCCTTTTTCTTTAGTTATTTAAGAGCCTCATCCACAGCCGGTAGTAGCTCCGCAACTCGTGCATACGTGGCAAGTGCCATTCTGCATTGTCAGTCCGCCACACTCAGAGCATGAGGGTCCGAAAGACTTGGACTCGGTAGAGGTCATGTCCAGCTTCTTGAGTTCCGGCGCAGGCTGAACCGATTCATCAGAGGTGATGAACTTCGATTCAAGCCACTTGACGATATAATCCACTACCGAAGTCGTCGATCGAATGTCCGGATTGGACGTGAAGCCGCAGGGCTCGAAGCGAGTGTGCTTGAACTTCCTGACGAAGACCTCCAAAGGTACGCCGTACTGAAGGGCGATGGAGACAGAGGTCGCAAACGAGTCTACGAACCCGGCCAGCGTAGATCCCTGTTTGGCCATCACAACAAAGATTTCACCGGGGCGTCCATCCTCATAGAGCCCCACTGTGATGTAGCCCTCGTGCCCATTGATAGAAAACTTGTGGGTGATAGACGGGCGTTCATCCGGAAGTCGTCTTCGCTCGCCATAAAGAACACCTTCTCCGAGCACCTCTTCTGCCTCCGCAATCTCCGAGGATTCATCGTCATCACCCTTGGTGGACAACGGTTGACTCTGCTTGCACCCGTCTCGGTAGATGGCGAGGGCTTTCAGGCCGAGCTTCTGACCCATCATGTAAGCCTCTTCGATGTCCTCTACGGTTGCGTCGCTGGGCATGTTCACCGTCTTGGATATGGCACCGGACAGAAAAGGCTGTACGGCCGCCATCATATGGATATGACCCTTCCAAGCGATCGATCGAGTTCCAGATGCCGGTTCGAATGCGCAGTCAAACACCGGGAGATCCTCATCAGTGAGATGAGGTGCGCCCTCGATGGTATCGTTATTTTCGATATACTCGACGACGTCCTCGATGTCGGTTTGGCTGTACCCTAGACTCATAAGAGCCAGCGGAACCGTCTTGTTAACGATTTTGAACATGCCTCCGCCAACGAGGCGCTTGTAGGACACGAGCGCGAGACCCGGTTCGATACCCGTTGTGTCGCAGTCCATGTAGAAAGAGATCGTACCAGTAGGCGCGAGGACGCTGACCTGAGCATTCCTCCATATCCCGAGTTCGAGGGCACGATCCCACGAATCTACCCCAGCGTCAGCGATGGCAAACACGGAAGTGGAGGAATCCTTCCAGAGATCTGAATACAGATTTTGTGCGTGCTGCTTATGCAGCTCGATCACCTCCGTCATGCACCCTTCATTACCCTTGAAACCCTCAAATGCACCTTGGGTCTTAGCGATCCTAGCAGATTGAGCGTATGCTTCCCCTGTCATAAGGGAGGTGATGGATGCTGCGAGGGCTCGGCCCTCCGGAGAGTCGTAAGGGCGTCCGTCTGCCATGATAAGGGCACCGAGATTGGCATAGCCAAGCCCCAATGTACGCCACTTCACGGTCTCGCGCTCAATTTCAGGCGTCGGGTAATCGGCATACCCCACAAGTATGTCTTGAGCTGTGATGAGAAGGTCGACGACGTGCTTGAAGTCATCGATACGGAAGCCTTCGGGGCATCGAAACTTCAGAAGGTTGATGCTGGAGAGGTTACATGCGGTCTTGTTGAGCCAGAGGTACTCAGAGCACGGGTTGCTTGCGACCTGCCTTCCGGCATTCTTGCAGGTGTGCCATGTATGAATGTTGGAATCATACTGCACGCCCGGATCTCCTGAGTGCCAAGCGGCCTCAGCAATCTGTCGCATGAGAGCGCGTGCGCTCACCTTTTTGGTATCCTCGATGGTCCCGTCACCGCGCCATGTCAGCTCCCACTCATCATCATTCTCGACGGCCTCGAAAAACTCTTCCTTCGCTCGAACCGAGTGGTTTGCGTTTTGGAATAATACTGACTCATAAGCGCCGCCTTCGATATTGAACCCCGGATCATATCCAGCCTCAATGAGGGCGAAAGCTTTTTCTTCTTCCTTGGTCTTGCAGTGAACGAAGTCTTCGATGTCGGGATGATCTGCGTCAAGGATGATCATCTTGGCGGCGCGGCGCTTCTTTCCACCGGACTTGATGACGCCAGCAAAAGAATCCAACCCTTTCATGAAGCTGACAGGTCCGCTCGCCTCGCCTCCGCCTGCGAGGGGCTCGCCCTTGCCTCGAATCGACGACAGGTTGACTCCTGCGCCGCTACCCCACTTGAAAATCTTGGCCTCTGTAGTGGATAGCTCCATGATGGAGTTGAGATCGTCTTCGACATTATTGATGAAACAGGCCGACGCTTGCTGGCGGCCATCTGTCCCGATGTTGAACCAGACCGGGCTGTTAAATGCCGCCATTTGGTTGACGAAGACATGCTTCATCTCGTCCGAAAAGACCTCAGCGTCTTCATCAGAAGAAAAATACCCCTCTTTACGCCCAGCTGATGTGATTGTGTCGACGACACGATCAATGAGCTGTCGCAGGCTACTTTCCCTGTCCCCTTCGATGTCTTGACGGCCATGAAAATATTTTGATGCGACAACATTCACAGCGGTCTGAGACCAAGTTACAGGAAACTCAACGCCCTCTTGCTCATAGAATACCTCGCCAGAGCCATCGACGATCTTTGCTGTGAACTCTTTCCACTCCACCTGATCATAGGGGTGCTCGCCCTTCTGGGTGAAGACTCGATTGAATGTAAGTCCACGGCAAGCCACCTCTTTAGGTGATGCCGAGCTATTGTCAGGGGTGGGTGTATTAACTGAGGTTGTCATGATCTAACTCCTATCGAATGCCTGAAATATACTGTAGTACCTGAAAGAAAAGACACCTATCCCGCACGAAGCGACAAATGCTCCGAACAATAGCGATGAACAGGCTCTAGCTAATAAATGGGCGTCTCTTCGCCATCTTGGCGACCCGGCTTCCTGCGGGGATAAAGTAAAAACATGCTACCAAAGACATTTATAGCTAGTGAGGATCCTTTTCTGGGGCCAACCTTTCTGCTCACCATATTGACGGCTAAAACCACCGTCAGTCAAGGCGTAATATGAACCTTACTTGAGTCAAAATCTCAATCAACTAGTCGTGCGCCGGTGCACAGGGAACAAGCAGTCATAAGCAAGCTTAGACCATGTTTCCATGGAATCGTAATGCCTTCCTATCGACTTGACGGCCTCCCAGCTTCCGACCATTTTATCTTGCTCTTTGATGCCTACCACCGGGCTTCCATCCACAAATGCCGGAAGATCCAGCTCGAAGAGACATCCGGCATGAACTCTGCCTACCTCGGTTTCATTGTCATTTATAATTCCAACATACCTAAGAGACCCTGATTCAACTGCCTCAGAAAAGAACGCAAAGTGAGGGAAGCTAAGCTCTTCGTAAAGCTCCCTTGCTCCCGAAGCCATAATGGGGTCAACGCCGTCTGGTAGAAATGTGCACCTGTCGATGTGCCCACCAAACCCTAGTGAGACCTTGTCATGAAGTCTTTCTTCTGATTGTCCAGAAGTTCTACGGCACGCCAAAACCATACCTCCATGCCTGACAACAATGTAGGGGATAATCTGCTTATAGTCCTCGTCATTTTCTAAGTCCCCGCGCCTAGCATAGAGCTTGTCTTCCAGAAGACTCTCGTAGATGACAGCACCTTCATCAACACAGATCTTCGCGCCGCCCATCCTGCTATTTACGGCGTCCCGGGGGACGGCCATGATGACCTCATCATCTTTCGCGCCGCCCGGGAGATGAGGCCAGACGGGGGACCCACTATCATAACACTCCACCTCTAGATGAGTGGCAACTCTAACTTTGCAATCAACATCAACAGGATGCCCGTCATCCAAGGCCCACCCAGACCATACAAATATTCCATTCATCTTGTACGGGCTATCGAGAGCTGGACCAAGTATCTTCCAGTCCAAGTTAACAACCTCCATAGGGTAGGGTGTGCCATTAATACACCCAAACATCGCCCTAGCCTCATTAAAGCAAGCGATTTGACTAAGAGACTTTCTGTCCATCATGCTATCCCTTTAATGTCACGGCCTTTGCCTAGGCCAAACCGGTACTTTGTGGCGATCTTGACGTTGTCTCTTCTGTCATGAGGGATAATGACATCTCCGAGCTGAATCGTTTCAGAGAAGCTCAAGGAGATGGTTATATAGCGAGGTGCTCCTGATGGGAAGAAGGCGGGGTAGTTGACAGAAAAGTCTGTCATTACGCCAAAAAAGTCGCGCTGCGAATGATGGCTGAGGGTAACCCCACGGATAGAGTCAATCCCATCTGATATGAGCTTCGAGTCGTTTGCTTGAAGTTGCAGCGCATTCCCTACATTAAATCCCTTCAGTGCCTTCTTAGCGCCCTCCACACTCGATGTCTCAGAAGGTAGGTATTCTGGAACTATCTGAATGATTGGGGGTGGATCGACAGGTGTTTGGGCTGGGCTCTGGTTTGTATCTGCGTATTTAGGGTTGGAGGCACCGGCAAACCAAGCAGCAGCTGCGTTGATGTCTGTTGATTGGTTAGACTCACTATTCGGGTCCAAGAACGAGCCAAGATCATCCAGCACTCCGCTGCCACTTGAAGTGTATCCCGGATCATTATCCTGAGTGAAGACAGCCTCGAAACTTACCGTGGGTGCCCCATTTGACGTCCAGTTCTGAAGGGGGTGAGAGCTTCCCGGGACGGACTTTTCTTCCCACCCAATCGAGCCCCTGCTGTACTCAAGACTCTCCGGCCAATACTGAAGGCGCATCGGTGGTAGATCATCAGCAGAACCAAGCTGTTCGCCCGTATGAGGGTCTAGCGGGATGAGCCAAAACCGAGCAAACCTTCTATCTGAGCCGCTGGCGACATCGAGTATTTTCTGAAGAATGCCCATACCTTATACCTTCCAAGGGATGCGGATGTTCACGGTAAACTTACGCGTATTGGTCTTGGCAACTGAGTCAAAGGTGGCGTAGAGAATCATGTTGTCTTCGGTGACTCCGGTGGCGTTTCTGACAATCGGGTCCGTCATTGAAAAGGCGTTATCGAAGATCCCCACCTCATAGAAATCCGGGTTGTCAGAATCATTAGGATCTAGGTTCTCTTCTGCCTGCTCAAGGACAGCCTTGATTAAAAGCGTGGCGGTAGAGTCACCTTCGAACACAGTCTCAGAAGAAAGGTCCATGACCACGGGATCTGTGAAATACTGATGCGTGGCAGGAAAAGACCCCGCGTTCAATATCACATCAAGGTCATTGTTGATGGCCGCAAAAGAGGGTTCCTTCGGGTACTTCAGGCCGTTTATTTCCTCCCACCCTCCCTCGCCCCACTTGGTGTGGTGGTAGAGTCTGTAACCGGCGTCGGACCATTCCTCATAATTAGCGAGAAATCTAGAGAGCCACTCCCTTCCCTTGTCTGTGATGATCGACTTACCATTTCTCGTTGCCATGACTTCCTCTCTAAATTAGCTCAGGCTAGGTTATATCACGGTTCTACAATGAATTCAGACGTTACAACAAGGACGTTGCTATCGGCAGGCTGAACATCAGCAGCAGTCGAATCGTACGTGCTCCCGTAAATATCGCTGACGTAAAGGTCTTCCTCTACCGCTGTGTCGGTGGATAACGAGATCCCCTCAAGGTAAGAGGACTCAACGGTAATGTCCCGAGAAAGGTTCAATCCCATCACCCGTATGTGATAGGGCACGTACGTCTCCATCTTTTCCTCTATCCTGTCGAAGAGGTTGTCGGTGGAGGCAAGGGGCTCAGTAAGAACCTCTTCAGGCTTGGCCTCAATCAGGTAGGCCGAGGCGGGTCGCCAATGTTCTCTACACTGTAGTCTTTGAGGGAGGACGATTTCCCAGCTTTCCCCGTTGGCCGCGTCTTCTGGCTCAACGGGTACGGGCTCTTCATCAGAATAAAAAAAGTACCCTCCAGCTGGTCCGGCCACAAAGTCTTCGAGCCAGAATTCTCTCCCATCGGGGTCTCTTATTTTCCAGTGACCGAAGCTGTTGATATAATTGGTGGGGTCTGTAGAGGGTCCAGAATCCACTGTTAGGTCCACGCGCCAATAAGTGACACCGTCGACGACTCCGGGTCCTGCATCGGCGACTGCATCCAGCGTAACATCAAAGGAAAGATCACCACTACTATCAGCAGGGATGTAATCGGCGGGTATGTCATCAAAAAAGTGGCCGTAAGGTGCCAGCGTGGTGTAGTAATTGCCGCTTCCTCCCGGAAGCTCAATCACCTTGTCGGGGCTAGATTGAATTAGATCGTCCTTGATCGCACCATCAATACAATACAGTCCAGACACGTCAACTCTGAAGCCGTATATCCTTCCCAGCAGCGAAAAGAGCCTCTTAGAAACCTTTAGGTCTCGGATGAGGTGGTGCCTGTAAAGGGCTCTTCTAGTAAAGTCTGGAGGATCTTGCCTGTCGACCAAGACACCGACAGTGTTACCAATCTGGACCAATAGATCTGGAGGTCGGACTTCCAGTCCACCAGCAATGCCTACCAGACTATTAATGTCCTTACTGGTGAGTATATCAATGGTCCGATCGAACGCATTGACTGACACCACTGGCTCCAAGAACTCGCCAATAACGGCCATCCAGCCATCGTCTCTCCAAGTTCCATCCTCACGCTGAGAACGGGCATATATACCCTCAAGAGCCTCGATGTCATCCTCGGAGACAAGAAGCTCTACAGTCGAGTCATCCTTTATCGTAAGAGACTCAATGGTAAGTGCCTCGGCGTTCTCAATGCCGCTTCTGGCATAAATTGGGCTACGCTGAAGGGGTAGATCGTCAATAAGCTTTATGCGGGGATCCAGAGCGTCAACGACCGCCATCAGTGTTTGCTCTAAGTCACCGGTGTCCTCCTTCTTGTTACGCTTGGGTACGGAGCGCTCCCAGACACCCTCGCGGGCGTAGTCGGCCCTACCGAAGGGGCCGGAGCCGAATGGTCCTGTGCCAAAACCGTAATCCATAACAAAGCCTCTTAAAGTGCTGGAAGGGCGAACGCCTCAACATAAACTTTTTCTGTGGCCCCAACCGTTCGTACCATTAGTACGTCACCGGGCACCATAAAGAACTCATTGAGATTGAAAGAAAAAGTCTTTCCGTCTAAAGACTCGCTTTTCATAGCACTGAAGCTCAGTGAACCAGATGAATCGGCAATCACGACTTCATTTTCAGGTTCGACGTCTGCACCCGTGTGCAATAATGATACAGACCATTCAGCCGCATCTGCCACGTGGAGAGTTAGTCTCTTGAGGCAAAAATTTGCCCTCGGGGAAAACTTTATTTTGCCTCCATCGTTCCGATCCAAGTAAGAGTGGATAATGCCGTCCACCTTGGGACCCGGAGAGGGGTCTTTGGCTTCAAAGTTGCTCCCCGGGACCAGACTATGGCGAATAATGTAAGGGTGATAACTCATTGAAGGTCCTCAGCTGGAAGCTGTTGCGATAAGTTCAAGTGTTGCGTGCCAAACTAGAATAAGCTCATCTTCGACATAGGGTGCGTCTTTGGCGGCTGCTCGCTCTACACTGTCCGACATGGCCTCGTCACCTAAAGCAGAGTCCAGCCCGCCGCCTGCATCCACAAGGAGGTCGTACATAAAATCATCTCCATTGCTCAAGCAAGTAACAGTGACAATGTTTCCTGCTGAACTCGAAGAGAACCTAGCAGATCCACTGATAGCTCCGGATAGGCCGCTAGCGATGTCGCCTGCGGTATCTCCTGAGAGGCCGGTGTAGGTATAGTCGATCGAATTATCTACGTCTCTGAACACGTAGTCATAAGTATCTGTGCTATCAATTGAAATGGTGATCTCTTTAGGCTGACCTACAGTCCAAAGGCCAGCCCTGACCTCATAGACCCGCTCGCCGGGGCCTGCTGGATCAAAGGGAAATGTTCGCTCGAACGGCTGATCTGTGACGACGTCAAAGGAGTCAATGAGAACATCGCCCGAAGTGACGTCGTAGAGGTAAACTGTTCCGCCCAACAAATCTCCTGTAACCTGCGCTTCACACCGGTAGGATGAGATCACGGGAAAGCTGCCATGTTGATACTTGTCAGGATCCACCCTGAACCTGCCAAGCGCCCTATCGCCTTCGCCTTGCGTCTCATTCAGGACAATGGATATAGGCGTTCTAATGGCGTCGATGTAAGAGGCGTTTACCAGAGAACCAAGCTCGTGAAACCCGCTGTCTCGAACCCACACGCCATCGTCCGAGCGATAAAACAAAACAAGGGCGCTATCACTGCTAGGCGCTGATGATGTTGTGGTGTTGAGAGCTAGCTCGTGCTGGCCACCGGGGTAACGAACCAGATCCACATATGCAATCTCTCCCTCGTCCAAATCAACGGATCCGGGCGGTAATGTCCCCGATACCCCCCTTGATCCATAGAACACAAGGAGTTCAGACCCCCAAGATACCGAACCCGTCGAGCTTATTTCAAGCGGGGCTCCGCCTGCTACTAGGATGTTTCTGTCCTCTCTAGCTGCATAGTCAGATGCATCTAGGGACGCTATTAAGCTCTCGAATTGATCGACCCAATCCCTTACGTTAGCGTCTGGGTAAGGGTGTCCGATGCGTCTTGAAGTGGGCATTAGATTTGCTCCTTGCTACCATCTGGAAGCTTAACGTAGTAGTCGACATTCGGCTTCGTAACAACCTTACCTTCTGGCAGCACCAAGTTTCCTTCATCATCAATAGACACGCCGCCCTGTGGGTGAGGCGAGTAGGTATCGATTGAAACGTTGAGGTACTCAACCCCATCGATATATCTCAGGGAGCTGTAAAGGTCATCTAGATACAGATCCTGTCCAAAGTCTCGGCCTTTCAGAACACTAAATAAAGAGGACTCAATAGCCCCTTTTACAGTGTTCGCCGAGTATCCTCGACCTACGCGAAAAACAACCGACATAGATGGTGACACTAGCTGATCGGATCCACCCGTTACAACAACAACGACAGAGGGTTCCTTTCGTGCCGAAATGTATTCTTCTAAGGATCTCATCAGACCAACAGACGGGGGCACATAAAATCCATCCGCGTCGTAACTCAGGATGGGGATCGTCACCAAATTGGGACCGCAGGCCCCTGAGAAAACCCCATCCAAATGAGTCCAAAGAGCATCCATTCTCGAAGTTGATTCATCCCATGGAGAGATGATCTGAGTGGATAACACGGTGGCATGGTCCCTGAGTTCATCGGCTTCGGCAGCGATTAGATTGTGCTGAGCGGCGACATCGACGGCCTTACCATCAGCTTTCACCAAGACCTCATCGATCGAGTCAACGCGTGTCTTTATAAGGCTTAGCTGGTCCTTCACCGACCCTATAGAAGAAACGATCTGTTGCGTCTGTTGCTGAACAACAGTGCCTGTAGAGGCCATTGCTAGCGCCTCATTAAGCGAGTCATCAAGCGCATCCAAAAAGCCAGTCAGCTCAGTCTTTGTCGTCGCTGAAAGCTGATCCGGAGATCCTATTGCGATCCCACCTACTTTAGCTCTCAAGTCCGAAGAGGAACCCTGAGCCTCTTGGGTCGCTAGTTTGGTAATTGAGCTAGTTGACTGAATGGTCTTCGCACTCTGGTCAACAGAGTTGGAGGCATCCACGGCGGCGGATTGATAGCTCCTGACATCGCTCAGGAGGCTGTCCAGTTCACTCGACGTACCATCGGGTCCAATAAAGGCTTCAATCTCGGCCATGAGCGCCTGAAGAGACGACAGATAGACATCTAGGTCGTCGGCACTGTCCTCTACAGAAGTGATTACCCCCTCCACAACAGCCCCCGCGTCGAGAAGGATACTCTTGGCTTCTGTTATCAGTCGAGCAGAAGTGACATCGTTGTCGATGCTTTTTGCGACAAAGGCCGTTGCTGCTGCCACAGCGCCATAAATGGGATCCTTATAGCTATGAAGCAGGCCAGCAACGTCTGGGTTCGTAACCACCGCACCATCGGAGTGTCGAAAATTGGGTATTTTCGACCGAATAAGCTCCATGGATTCGGGGCCATCACCACCGCGCATCTCCCCTGTTTCCTCATCAAGCTCAAGAGTCACGGCCTCCCCTGCAACGACAAGAGGCTCGACGGGGCCAGTAATCAGACCGGCCGGGATGGTGCCCTCTTTGCCGTGATTGATGGCGTACTCGACCCTGATTCCTCCCCCATCTTGAGGAATATCACCTACTGCACCATCACCAAACTCTATGTATGGCTTTGAGGAAGTATAGCCAACTCTAAAAACAGAGGTGTCCAAATCAGATAGCTGGTCCACTTCCTTCCATTCCTCTCCATCCACAAGGACCTCGACCGACCTGAAGGACAAAAATGAGTCCTCAGTGGGAAGTGGAAGATTGAATCTCTGGAATTGAGAGCCGTCACTCACAAAAGAGGCCGTCTTACTCTCCCTCTCACTGAGCGTAACTTCCTTGAAAAGCTCATCGCCTACCGGCCAGAAATAGTCCTCAACAACCTCGTATACGAGACCCTTTGTGGATGTGAACTGAAAGCCCTTTTCCAATGAGACGGCTCTATTATGGCCCACCGGACGGAGGCTTAGCTCGCCAGATGCTGATACGGCACCGGGAGGGTTGTATCCTGCCTCAGCTGCAATCCTATCCATCGAGGATCGCTGCTGAGCCGTAGACAAGAAAGACTCATTGGCTTTGACGTCCAAATAAAAATTAAGGGGCTCTATCCCATAGGTAATCATCTCCAACATGAAGACCGTGAGGTCATTCTTGAAGTCTAGTGAGATACCGGAGAACCGCTTGCTCAGCCTCGACTTGATCTCATTCTTGAGAGTATCGAAGTCCTTTCCGCCATAGAGTCGACGTGTCATATCTACCTCTGAGTGTTGATCAGTCGAGTGAGCGCATAATACTTGGATCGGTATCGCCAGACAGGCTCAATCTCTAAAGCAACCCCTTCGTCACCCACATATGCCCTCGCAGATGCCGATACCAATCGTGCCCTTGGCTCGTTTCGACTAAAGGCCAGCATGACCTCTCTGCGGATGTTGGCCCTAAGCAGGTGGTTGTTGTTCTCGAAGGTATACTTAGTGATGTTGATCCCGTTCTCTTCATCTCGGGGGCGCTCACCTTTCTCCTGCGCAAAGAGCTGGTTAACAGCAGAGGCGACTAACTCGTCCCCCTCGGCTGATTCCGGAGCCCCGTTCTGAAATGTGAAAGGATACTTGAGCCCCTTCATCGTTAATCCTTACTTAGTCTTTGATATGAGCGACAAAAATGATGCTATTGGTGGCGGTGGTGGTGGTGCCACTGGCGGAGAACCCGGCGTGTGGTTATGAATGCCTGCCCATGCAACAAAGGCACCCAACCACGACATAAACACATCACCCTTTATTAGCGGATGAATGGCACCCTTCCCTAGCTCAATGCTAGTTGTTCCGTTCAACACCAGCCGAGGACAGTTTAACGTAACCTGAGCACCAGACTCAACTGTTACGTTGGGGCCGTCAAAGGAAAGCTTGGTGCCTTGAGAAGATGCAAGCTCTACAGATGACCCTGACTTACCGAACTTCAGAAGTGTTCCGGTACGGTGCTTAAGTAATGCGTCACCCTCTGTGTCAATAACCAGCCGATCACCTTTCTGAGTCTCTACCGTGACGGCACCATCGCTATTTATGTCCGCTTGAGTGCCTCCGCTGTGCCTCAAAGTCACTGACTCTTCGCCGTCTTTGTCCCTAAATCGAACTAAGTGACCTGAGGTGGACTTAAAGCCGCGATCATAGATGCCCTCGAAATCCTCTGGGACCTCGTTTTTAGCAAACCATCCTCCGGAGAAATAAAGGGGCGTAGCAACTTTACCGCCTTCGAAGGCTACCCAGACAAAGTCACCAACCTCAGGAACGCGATAGTCACCCTTACCTTGGCCGGATGGATTACCGGATATAACTGGATAGGCCCAATGCGGGAGGGACTTATCGGACGGCATATTGAGCATGGGGACCTTAAGCTTCACACGCCCTTGATTATTTGGATCCTCATTATCAACGACCTCCGCTCGATAGAATCCGTAATACAGCTCGAAATACTCAAGACCAAACTCAAATAACTTGAGCAGGAAATCACGGAATGGTGAATTAGCTGTGATCATATCAGAATCTACTGACTAGGGGTCTTTACAGTTGTGTCGGAGCTATAGTTAGCTGGCTCCGCCTCAGAAGATATAATCTCCTGCTTTGTCGGGGCCATACCTTCTGACTCATCATCGGACAGGTTGATAGTTAGTACATTAAGGTTGGTGCTATATCCACTGTCATCCCCGACGTGTGTAACTTTTCGAATCTGATACTTGCCTGACCAAAGCCTTGGTAAATTTCTCACCTCAATGAATTGACCGGGTCTTAAAAGTGGGTGCCCGATGGTTTGAATTTCGGCCTGAAGACCGCCGGTTTGATTCCCCCGCCTCTTTAGCATTTGAAGCCGCTTCTTCATGTGGGGGTCTCTCGATGACACGGCAACATTCTTACCCCGCTTAATCTCACCCCACACACTCTGTAGCTTGGCGTCGGACTGAGTAACCTCATCGGGTACGCCATGAGATCGCATCGACGATTGGTTGAGGCCCTCATCAGAGCTGGTTACCTGAGTTTCTTTGGGCTCGCCCTTGGTATCGGCGTCAATATCCTTCGAAGAAACCTTATGAACGGAGGACTCGTAGGCCACCTGACTGTTGGTGCTATTGTATTCAAGCAAGGGGTATATCCCCTTTTGGACATCCACAGGATTTCCTTTGTACTCAAATATAGGAATCTTAGTGGCTCTACCGACAAACGCAGGATTGACAATAACGACCGTGTCGCCCTCAGCCCAAAACTCATACCCAGCCACAACCTCGATGAGCTGACGCATAATGCTATAAATAGAACCATGGAGGATGTTTCCGACAGGCTGATCCATTTCCTCATACCCGTCCACCACTGAGACATTCGTGATGATTTGGTTGTCGCTAGACAAATACCCCAGCTCCCATCCTCTCGAAATAGCAATCTCTGTCAGCACCTCCCGGACGGTCGACTCCCAGCTAACCTCTATATCCTGAACCTTCGAAGCAAAGTATGGGCCACCTCTAGCTTCGATGTTCATGGTTGGGTAATCAGCCTGAACTTCGGCGGTTACCGTGGCGATGTTGGCCCAATACTCCTTGATTCCAGATCCGCCTGAGTACCCCAGCGCCACCCGTACACGGGCTCCCGGGACAAAGAACTCAGGCATGTCATTGGTAAGCCTCTTCCATTCCTCGAAGGGCGGAGAAATGGAGACCTGAATAGTATTGCTGATACTCATTTCAACCTCGACGCTTACGGAGTTGATGTATGGATAGTCGAACTCGCGTGACCAAGCGGTAAGGTCGAGTGCGTTACCGTCCTTCTTGTCATACAGCGTGACGCCCATCACAGGGCCAATATAATTTACTTCCGGCATCCTATATCCCGTCGCGAGAATTTATCTTATTCAACACATACGATGGTTCTGGAATCCTGAGAAGGCGGCCGGGGTACATCTCCACTAGCGGAACTTGAATATCGTTAGCTACAGCAATCACCCACCACAGGTCATAGTTTCCGTAGAACTTCTTAGCTAATGTCTCAGGACGCTCGTGCCCCTCGACTCGGTACTCAATATCACCATCTCTTTCGGGTAGATCTGGGATGTCAAAATCAGTCCACGAGACCACTCCGTCATCAAGATTGGCTAACTTGCAGTTGTTCAGCCAACTCCCTTTCCCAATGGTGACACTGACGCTTTTATTTTCTTTCGTCTTGCTTGCCATTTAGAACTCCTATGGGTTCTCTGGACCCGTGACCCGAGGCGGAGGACTTTTTCTCTTGGCCTTACGCTTCTCCAGATCAACCAGTTCCTTGACATTGTTCGCAGTCTCTTCATTAGCTTTGGCGGATTTGGCCATTGCTTCTTGCTCAGGGGTCCGGCCCTGCCCGGGCCTAATGCCGTCCGGGCGAGAGGGCTTAGCCGTGCCGGGGCCTTTCAGCGTGCCAAGCGTTTGGTCTCTCGCTCGTGCGCGCTCAAGTTCAATGTTCCTGTCCGCCTGAGCAAAACGCTCATCCTTGCGTGCGTACGCGGCACGGCTCTTGTCGCTAGCAGCTGAAGCACGGCTGCCGATTGCCGCGAATCCCTTCGCAGCGCCGCCAAGACCCTTAGATGCAACTGCCTTCGCAGCAGAGATACCCTGATGAGAGACTTGACGGCTCTTTTTGACCATGTCCTCTGCCCTCCTGACCAGAGTCTCCTTTTCTTTCTTCATCTCCGCATCAGTCTTGATCAAGTCGGAGAGGCGCTTCTTCTTCATCTTTTCGATTTTTTTATCTGTGACATTCTTTCCATAAGCCTGCTCATGCAGGTTTGTCGCCGACTTGAATTCCTCGATGTTGTCAAACCCAAGCATACCAATAGCCTTCTCGGCTCCCGGTAGCTCCATGATGAGATCGAGGATGCCCGTGAATACCTTACTAAAGGCCCTCGTGATTGGTTCAAGGACGTCGAAAATGATGATGTTGGAGAGAGAGCCAAAGGCGTGCACCAAGTCATTCACAAAGCTATTGCCCTGCCCCAACATCTCGGCAAACTTGACAGCACCGACCTTGGCTATGTCATGCCATATGTTCACGACCGAGGTCGAAAGGGAGAAGAACGACTCCAGAATGCCTGAAACCGTGCTCACGGCACCCATCCCCATGCCAGCTAGCACATTCATGGCTGTGGACTTAACGCCGTAATAGATGCCCTCTACGCGGTCTCCCATGGAGCCGAAGAATGCAGCTACGTACTCGATCGTTTCATAGGTCTTGAGGCTCAAGAATTGGTAAAAAGCCTCAACAATTTCGGTGGTTATGCCCAGCTTTTCCCCAATCCAGCTAGGTATGTTTAAGAAGAACGCATCAAGGATGCCGAGAAAATTCTTCGCGATAGACCAACCCTTCTTGGTAAGTTCATCAGGGTCCAGAGCATCGGAGAAAAGAGACCCGAAGTCGGATACAATATCCGGCAACCGCTTCATGTATTCCCATATCAAAATTATGGGAGTCACTATCTTTGAAGCAAACTTCGCGATCGGAGCCAGAGCCTTTCCGATGGCCTTGGCGGATTTGCCTAGGAACTTAAAGAACTTCACCACCTTAGACTGACCTAAAACGTTCTTCATGGACTTCATGAAGGTCATTGACTTTGCCGCTTCTGGAGCGGCTCCACCCATTGACTGAAGGAACTGACCAGCCTGCTTGAATTTGAATAGCTTGTCTTCAAGGCCAAGAACTTTCCCTAGCATCCCAGACTTTGCAACAGCCTTATCTACGCCGCCGATAACCTTCGTGCCAGCACCCCTGAGCTTAGCGCCAGCTTTAGCCTTACCCAGACCGAACTTAGCAGCCCTAGCTTCTTTAGAGGTAGACGCGGCAGCAACTCTAGCCTCAGCAGCAGCCACATCATCGGCAAACCCAAATTTCTGAGCTAATTCCCCAGCCTTCGCCATCCCCTTGGCAGTCAAGTACCCTTTAGTGGCAGCTTTGGTGGTTCTCGCTACGAACTTGAAGGGGATAGATATTGGCGCTCTGAGAACTCTTCCTATGACGCCTAGGATCTTCGAGCGAGTAAAGGTTGCCGCGATACCCGTTAGGATACCGGCAACAAACATGCCCGCTACGGTCTTACCGGCATCAGATATAACCTCGGTGGCTTCCTTATCTTCTTCAGGCTTACCCACTACACCTTGCCACAGGCTTGTCAGGATACCTTTACCCATTCCTTTTAGCGCCCCTCCCAGACCCTCGAAGGCTTTACCCATAGCGACCGCCAGAGAAGCCGTCATGTCTCCGTTTTTCGCAGCACCTTCTAGCTCCTTTTGACCCTTTGAGTCACTGAATGCATAGCTGATGGCTGAGCCAAGTGCTGACACAAAGCTACTTACGCCGGAGGCGAGCTTCTCCCCGACCTTATTCCAATCAATCATGGATGCCAGCTTCGAAAACAGCTTTCCTAGCGCGTCAGCGGCCTTCTTGAGGTGGGGCGATGCCTTATCGATGAGCGGGCCTATCTTTGCAGCGACCTTATCAATGAACGCCTCAATGCCCCCTTCCATATTCTGATCGATGTGAACTGCTGCTGCGCCCACACCCAGCAGGGCCATCAAGATTCCTCCGCCGGGAATAGCGCCTGCAATAAATTTAGAGAGCGGTAGACCGGCCATCATTGTGGCTATGCCCACACCAAGCTTCTTGTGCGCCTCTTTGGACTTAAAGTCCTCAGACTCAATCATGGCACCCATAAGACTCTCTTGGTCCTTCATGGCCATATCGTCCATGAGGGTGCCAGTGCTAAGGGGAGACCCCATTGGGTTCATGAAATTAGCGCCGCCAATGGTGCCGCCTCTCATACCATCTAGCGATGCTTTGAGGTCCTTTTTCTTTTGAGGGTCTATCCCAAAGGCTTTACCAAAGAGGTCCTCCACAACGCCCTTCAGCTTTACGGCCTTCGAATGCATGTCAGAGAAAAATGACTGGATGGCATAAACCGTGGGGTGGGCTGTCCTGAAGTCATCCCACATCTCCTTCATCTTTCCTTTCACATCCTCCAGCATTGGCTTAAGCGAGCCTAGGTATCCCTTGGCCGCCTTCCAAAGGAGTGTGAACTGAGCAACATAGCCATCCTCATTAGCTTCCTTTACTGTATCAGTCGTGACTTTGGCGTACTTAGATATGGCCTTGATTGCAGGCTCAGCATCCATGGCCGCAACCATGAGTCCCTCAAACCCCGAAGCCCTAAAGCCCAAGAAGCCTTTCGCTAGAACCTCCTGAATACCCCCTAGTTGCTCTTTGGTGATACTGGCGTTAGTGCCGGTCTTGTCGAGCTGCTTATTGATAAACCCTACACCTTCTGCAACCTTAAACGTGCCCTCCGTCATGCTTTCAAAGGCCGGTGCCAGCATACCCATGTAGAAGTTTCGCTGGCGCTTAATGAAGGTGTTTCCAAGGGCGTTTTTGGTCAGGTCGGAAATCGACTGCTGATAGTCCTCAGTCACCATGTTGAGTCTTTCGGTATACGTTCTCCCCGTGCGGAAATGCTTGCCCATCTTCTGGGCCGACCCGCTAGCCTTGTCCATGCTATTTTTTACTTTATCAATAGCGGGGGCGACTTGCTTCCAGTTTCCCTGAATAAACCAGTCGGTGTCCGCGCCCATGTCTTTCAAGACATTCTGACGCAAGAACTCCTGCTGCTTTGAGCCGAGCTTGTCAAAGTGCTCGCCCATGCTCATGATGAAATCGAGAGGCTTCTCGTTCATCATGTCCTGCATTTTTCCAAAATCACCGATAGAGATAGCGCCCTGCTGAAGCAGGTCAGGGAGTCCACCCTTTCCTGTGAACATGGCCCTCATCTCCCCCTTAGCTCCAGCGAGTTTCGTGAACGTTTCCGTTGCCTCACTCATGGCGTCAGCTGGATCCTTTCCGAGCTTAACCATACCTCCGGCCAAGAGGTAGATCTGGCGCGTCATCTCAGAGAATTCCTCCGGGCCAGCATCCTCTCCCATGTATCGCAAGTGCTCGTTCAGCGAGCCTGTGACTGTTTCGAACTGCTTTACAGCATCGGTGCCGAAACCGAACTCCCGGCCGATATAGGTCACTTCATCAAGCAGCTTACCCGCGCCCTTGCCTGAGAAGTTAAAGCCAGTCTCAAGGCCCTTCAGGGTTCTAACAAGGTTCTCCCCCTCCACCTCGGCCACCTGCGTCATCTTCACGAAGTCCTTCATACTCTCGAAACCATACTTGGTGGCGTTGGTTTCGAGCTTCGTGAACTCTGCGGCGATCTTCTGAACAGCATTGGCATCAATATTGAGCGATCTTGCGAGACCGACAGACTTATTGACGCCCTTCATGTTTTCAGAAACTTTGGATGACGAAGCGGCCAGCTGGGAGGCAGATTTGGCTGCCTGAGCATACATGGAATCAAGGGGTCCAGCCGCGCCAGCAGCCTCAAGATTTCCAGAAGCAAGTTCTGAAACACCGGCTTTGATAGCTCGAAGCTTGTCCATACTGACGGCGTCAACAATGGCACCAATCGCATTGACGCGCTTGATAGCACCCAGAGTATCCTTGATGCCCTCCAGTGATCCCTGAAGAGAACCGATGTCATTCTGAACTTTCTTATCGTCCGAGTACCAAGCGATACCAAGGTTCGCTAGGTTTTTTCCCATCAGTGTTCACCATCGAAGCCGAAGATTGAAAGCTTTCCTTAGAAAGCGATCGTTGTCGGGTAGTTTCTCGTTCTCACCTTGATTAGGGATAAGGTATACAGCCTCATCGTCTCCAATCTCAGCTTGGTACAAGTATTCATCGCCATCGAGGATCAAAACAACTTCACGACCTATGCCGTGTTCCTCAAGGACGTCCCAACAGGCAGCATGGTAAGGATGGTCAACGATAAGCAGGCGCAAGTTCCCATCTCCTAGTGGCTGAGCCCTGACGTTATGCAGGTACACTATCGGATGAGGCAGGCCAGCAAGATGGGCTAATTTCGACTCCCAATCCATCATAGATCAAAACCCTCGCTTCAACATTGCAACTTTGTAATCGTAATCCCGCTTGAGCTTGTCATTCAGTGACTCTACAAGCACATCACGAAGCGAGGATGGCAGGCGAAAAACCTCTTCTGCCGACATTCCGCCCTCGATCGTTAGATAGGACACCGTCTCTAAGAGATTCCTTAATCGATCGGGGTGTCCAATTGGATAAAAAAATCAGGGCTCATCGGGTAAACAATCTTGTTGTTCTGGCTTCCGCAATTGGCGCAATTCCAGACCACCTCAGTATCAATACCCGGCTCCAGATAATTGACCTTTGATGTAAACTTGGTGCGGATCCATAGAGGAAGATCGCGGAAATATTGAACACCCTGCTGCATGGTCAATTTTCCATCAGCAGTTCGTTTGCTTGAGCGACCGAAGAAAACCTCTTCGCCATCTGGCTCGACGATCTTATCAATGCGAGGAATCATTTGGGCTGAAAGCAGATCCACCGAAGGTCCCTTTTTGGGAGTCTCTTCATCTGAAGATTTCTTCTGCTTGGCCTTGCTTCCGCCCTCTTTGTCGTCCATCCAGCTCATGACGGTATCTAGGTATTTGCTGTCACCTTCCGTCATGAAGTGCCAGTGAATCTCCCAATTCATCGGCCCCTTGCTTAGCTCGGTGATCTGATGTCGGTTTTCTTCGAGCGGCGGTATCGGGTTCTCATAATCCAATTCGGACATGAGTACGTTGTAGGTATCAATGTGGGTGCATTTGCCGCACTGATCCTTGAACCGGTAGTCGTCCCCTACAGACAGTTGCCTGATGCGCATAACGAGGTACAGGTAATCCCCGATAAGCATGTCCCCCAGAATTAAATTCTGAATGTCTGACTTGTCGGTGTAAGACCCCACAGATTCGACACAATCCAAAACGATCTGCTTCAAACCATTCGTATCGAACCCGTTAAGGTCCATCAGAAGCATGTCGGAGCGTCCGGTCATTTCTCTGATAATTGCTGCATCGTGATGCCCCTTATCATCAAAGACTCCACCACCCAGCAAAGGAACGGTTGCATAGATGCTCTTCCCTTCGAAATCTGCATCATCAAGAATAGTACCCAACTGCGTGTACTTGTCCGCCTCGGGACCATCGGCATTTTCCTTCATCCCTTTATTCAGCAGATTCTGAACCTGCTCATCACTGAGCTTTTCCGGCTTTTCACCATCATCTGGGATGCTTTTAATATCATCAGTCATCATATCTCCTTAGCGGGGCCTTGCACACGATTGCACTAGCTATTATCCCCTTGACAAATCAAAGGGAAGTGGACGCGAACAAGTATCCTTATGATGGTCGGAAATGTCAACCGAGATAGGATATAAACGGGATGGGATCCATGATGTTCTTGAGGGACTTACAAGAACCCAAAACTTTCAGCTTTGTTGATGATATTTGGTTATATCATGGTCATCAATTTAGTTTTTCTTCTACGCTCTTTTTGATTTTTTCTTCCAGTCTGAGTGTGAGACAGGGCCTCTTGGGCACGTCTGCCGAAATCATCCACTAGAACGGGCAAAGACTTCGAAGAGTAACCCAGAGGCTTTGTATACGCCCCTGCGTTTCCAGAAGTGGTAGTGGCGGACGTTGTGGTGGCGGACTCGTCAATGTCAAAGCGGCTCATCCTCGGACCCTCGATATGCCAGCAAATGCGGCGGTGCTTACGGCGTTAACACCTGCGTTGGTAACTGAACTAAGACTTGGTGGACCGAAGCTTACTTCCTCGAAATACTCCACCTCAAGCTCTAGCTCTTGAACAGAAAAGCTAATATCCTCAGAGTCAAAATCATTGGAGGACTTGTAACTGACAGGCATACAGTGATGAAGCATCCAAGCACGGGCGGCGACGACAGCGTTCGAGAACCCGGCTGTAGCAAGCGCGCCAACGGTAGCAGCAGCTGCCACAGCACCACCGTAGGGCTTGGAAAACATGGTTGCAGCACCGACACCATAGGCCGCTACTTCAGCATGTCTTACATGCACGTCCTCACTTGCGTAAGGAGAATGAATCTGTAGAAGCAAGAGGTCCCTGTGATAGGTCCCTCGGCCATAAATTGCCTTCTTTATCCACCGAAAAAACTCATCATCGCCGACACGAACCCCGCGACTCAGAGTAATGTTCTCGGTCTTGGCGGATTTGGGAACATGCATAGGAAACGGTTGGTTTCCAGCGTTGATTTCAAAGGTCTCAACCTGAACAGACGGTGCAGTGATACTCTTGAAGCCGATTAGCGGTGAGAGCGCAAAAGGGCTGGCCTCACCCGTGTCGACAGCCGAGGGCATGTCAACTAGATGAAATCTGTAGTTCTGAAAAAGATCGGAAGCACGGCCCCTAGCCATACAACCCTCCTTGGTATCAAAAAAGGGGGCCGAAGCCCCCAATTCAGGACATTAAGGCTTGATGATCTCGAAATACTCGAAGGCCACGTCCATTTCCTGTAGCGCAATATCGGTGCCAGTTGCATCCAGATCAGCAGCCGGTTTCACGCGAATTGGATAAGCGTTGTACGCTTTGATGATGCGCCCCTTACTGGCATCAAAACCTCCACTCTTGGACTCTACGGCCTGCTTGCCATAGTGGTAGATGTCGATGTCAGCTCGGTATGCCTGATTGTCCCAGACCCTCAGCGCCCAATCTAGAAAGGTCGTGTCTTTTAGGACTACTCCACGCGAGAATGTCAGCTCGTTGACCGTTGGGAACCCGGGCTGCTTCATGGTGTATGTGGTAATGCCGTCTCGGTACTCAGTCGACTCAATGCTGTACTCAGGGGTGCTCACTGAGTTGAAGCCTGCTTCAGTCTGGTACTTGCCTTCGGCGGAAAAGCCCAACGCATCTGCATCAACACCATCTTCGATGTTGACCTTAGCGTGGAACCTGAAGTTTTGAAGAAAATCTGCTGTGCTCGCTCGTGCCATTTTAGGTGCTCCGTCTGTTTGGGCTCCTATTGAGAGCCACCCAACTTACAGTCTGTAGTGATTCGTATCCGGTACGTGACCGATGGTGTCGCCAATAGTAGATTGTCGGCTTGCCGGTTCCCGCATTTTACTAAGAAGATCAGCCATGTAAGACATCACTTCAGACATGCGAAAAGAGTCCTTAGAGCGCCGGTAGTCGTCGAGGATTCCTGTTGCCATAGGAAACGGTGCCACCCTATCCAGAACGCTCACCATAGATGTGGCGTGCTTGCACAACTCAGGACATCTGCGTTTAGCAACTGGCGAAAGATCGCCCGCTTGAGTTACCCGCCTGAGATCAATCATGGTGTGACCACTATCCCCTTGAGATGATGGGGCCTGAAATCCTGCTGGCTCGGAAACCTGTCGGCGATGAGTTGACTGATAAAGCGTAGAGACAAAGTCCCTGAAGGCCGCATCATCCATATCCTCATGTCCGACCAGAGCAACGGGCACAGGCCCTCCCATCTCGGCGGGACCTCCATCGCCGTAGCTCTGACCGGGGAAGCTGACGAGCCAGCCATCGACTCTCTCTTCTGACGAAGACTCCAAGCTTCCCCCGGGTCCGGCAGTTTGACGGACATCAGTCGACCGTCCTCTGCCGAACCCAAGGAGGGCTCGATCAATCATTTCAAGCAAGCGAGGCATCAATAAGCTCCTTACAGGATCTGCCTGTGACGCAAGCGGATGAATTCAGCAGGCGTGTTTGTTGAAACGCCATAGTCAACAATGAGCTGACCTGCCTCGACAACATCTTGCGTGTTATTGCTACCGTCGACCGTCACGAAGAACGCTTCCTCTTCGGTGGTGCCCTTGTAGAGGCCCTCTGCGAAGAATCGACGAAGAATTCCTCGAACTTGTCCGTTGATTCGGACCCATAGCTGAGGACCGTTATTCTCGAACACCGTCCACCACATGCTTCTGGCGACTGTGACCGACGTGAAGTCGACCGTGCGGCGTTTGTTGATGTATCGGAACTCACCGCCCACTTGCAGCGTACGAGCGCCCCAGACAGCGCGTGGTGCTCTTGGTGGCTGCCATAGGGCGTTGACGTAACCTTGGGTGAGCTGACCAACCTCTTCTTCTTTGAGGTTCTTATCAAAGCCCAAGAGGAAATTGAGCGCCCCATCAGTGGTTCCGGCCGGAGCCTTACCAACATTTCGGTTTGCGTCAGTCTTGGCCCAGATTCCAGCAACGTGACCGTGAGGCGGAACTGCCATGGTCTTTCGCGTCACGGGATCTTCGATCTGAATGTGCGGGTAGTACATGGCGGCACGATCTGACTGCGAGGCCAGTACCGTGCGCCTGTAGTTGATAGCCTGCTTTACAGACGAGCCCCTTGGAGGTGAAACAATCACCATCGAATCATCACGCTCTTCGGCGTAAGCGATGGCAGCTCGTTCCGCCTGAGCGTCTCCGGCAAAATCAGGAAGAGCCATGATGAGAAGCTCATCAACAGCATCCAGTGCGTAAATTCCCTCGTCGCTGGCAGACAGTCCCACATCGGTAACGGCTTCGCGTGTGATAGCAGCGCCATCGTTTCCGCCTGCAAGGGAAAGCTCTACCGCCGTTGCTGAAGACGTGACTCTGTAGGAGGCCGTGATAGCCAAGGCCAAAGAGCCATTTTCAGATGGGGTGAAGGTGAGAAGTCCAGTCTCGTAATCAATCGAGGCTGAGCTAGAAAGCGCTACATCTCCCTCAAGACCTCCCTGAGCATCATCGGTGATGGTGTAATCACCGTAGGTAATCTCTAGGGTTCCCTCTATGATGTCTCGTCCACCGTAACGAGGAAGCTTCAAGCTAACCTCACTAGGTGAAACACCTGCAAACTCGCCAATCTTAAGCGCGCTTACAGAAATACCCTTTAGCGTTTCAGGGACAGTGCCAGAAAAGGACGGCGAAACTTCGACGAGATCAGATCCCGTAAATGGGTCATTAATAACCTGAGCCACATGATCGGCATCTGACGTGTCATCTAGAACGAGTGCCTCGAAATTACCGCGCCCAGAAACAGAGCCTGTGTCCGGATCGACCTCAGATACAGATAGATCAAAGCGACTGTAGCCTCCAGTATCGCTATCTAGGTAGTTCTCGTTAGCCTGAAGAGTGACAACGAAATTATCACCGAAGGCTCCCGGGTCCTTCATAGAAAAGATGTGCGTCTGAGCGCCATAAGATACGACGATTGAAGAACTGGCAGACTGAATAACAGCCGTCTCAAACGAGATCTCCCCGGTCTCATAGTTGATTTCAGGGGTAACTGAACTGTCATCCAGAGCAGTCCCTGTGTCGAACCCTCCCAAACCATCATCGGTGGCGGTGTGCGTTGTCACTGCGTAGTGATAGCTCACCAAGATGTTGGTGTCTTGCTGAGGTGCAGATGCGGAGGCTACTTTCAGCGCGAAGTCACCCGTGGCCTGATCTACAGCTCCCGTAGCATCACCAGAGATGGATCCATCTGAAGCAACAGTGGCCTTTGCGTCAGTCCCCGTGAAATCGGTCCACGTAAACTCGATGAATGCATGTGTGTCGCTACTAGCATCTTGCCATTCATTGAATGGTGCCAGTGCGCTTTCGAGTCGACCAATGTAAGTCAGATCAACTACATCTAACGATGCCGTTCCTGACGCACTAGGAAATTCAGTATAGGTGACCTGAACATCCTCGTCAGCAACAGGTATTGCAGATGAATCATATGTCAATTCAATAGCACCAGTTCTGTAATCTACAAATCCGGATCCACCGTTAGCCCCCGTAAGAGTGCCGTCAGCATTGTCGGTAAAGTTTTCGGTGCCAGAGCTATCAGTGACCGACACGCCTCCCGGAGCAACCGGAGCGTTAGCGACACTTCCTGAAAATGAATCGGTGCCATCAGTCGTGCCGATGACCTCCGAGTCATACTCGGTCGGATCAGTAAACTCTACAGTCACAGATCCCGGTGCGATCGGGGTCTCTAATAGAGTGGAGGAAATAGTCTCCTTTACGCCACCGCCTGTTGAGGTGCCTACAACCTGTTGCTCATCCTTTTGAAAAGAGCCGTTAGCGGCAGCAGCACCCGCACCAACAACACGAACAACATAGGCGTTCTGGCCGCCATTCGCGTAATAAGAAGCAAGAGAAGTCGGTCCTAGTGATTTGCTGGTGTAATCACCGAATACCCGAAAAGCTTCATCAAGATCTGTCACAAGGACAGGCTCATTGACTGGACCTCTCTCAAAAAACGAAACTACCGCAAGGTTTGCTGTGGATGCAGCTTGTGCAACTCGTTGTTGCGACCTTACTTCCTCACGGTATACACCGGGGTAACTGAACTTTGCCATCGATTGTCTCCCTCAAGCTGTCCGAAGCGCCTGCGTCATTAACGGATTTGTTTTATGCCGATGAACAATCCGATTCCAATTCTTTAGGGGTCTCGGACCTGAAACAACTTTACTCATCAATTCGTAGAGAAAGATCCATTTGTCTCAGCGCGTCATCGATGTCGCGTATGGATCCTTCCCCTATGCCGTCGATCAAAAGAAGCTCTTCGGCAGAAAGCTCAGATAAAGCCTCAACGGTATCTACGCCGCTCTCAAGCAAAGCCGATTCAATTCTCGAAGTGAGGCCAAGATCAGATACGAGTAGTGGCGCGACGTCTGGTTCCGGCCAAGAGGCGTCCTCGGTGTCGCCGATGACGACGTCTTCTTCCTCGTCTATCTCTACGGCCTTAGTCTCTTCTGAGGCTTCTTCGACCTCCGGCTCACTGGTTTCATCTTCAGGCTCAAAGGGCTCAGGTGACTCGACGGGGTCGTCTAGACCATCGTCGACCATGACCATCTTAAGTCTTCCTGTATCCTTCAGGGATCTAAAAAGAGAGTCCCTAGCCGGTTCAAAAGGATCCGAAAGCCTAGAGACCACGACAGTATCGCCGTTTGCCAGACGAAGCCTTTCGGGTCCCGCGCCTACAACCTTCCACATTTCTTTCTTAGCCATTTGAGGCTCCTTTACTTTTTAGTGCGCTGAATAGTTGGAGATGAGGTCAATGCTCGTTCCTCATACTCTTCGTGGTCATCCAATTCGCCTTCAATTCGAAAGCTCAGCATATAACCGTGAAACCTGTTCAAAGAGCTAATGAACTCACTAACTTCCTGATCGCTTTGGCGGAACACCGTGAAATGACTTGGCTCTTCAATAGAATCCCTGACCTCGATAAAGGATCTGTCCTTTATCTTCCTCCGCACGTATTTGCGGAGAATCTGAGCTTCGCGCTGATGCCTTGCCCTAACTTCAATGTCGTAGGTAAGGAAGACCGGTTCGGCGTGGGGTCTCATCACATAGTGAGTATGGCCCTGCCTGCCGCCTGATTCGACAGGGCTCCCATTGTCAGAAGGAACCCTATACTTATATCCAGCCTGCCATCCTCCCCTTCGGCTGTTGTCATCCTCTACGGACTCGTTGCGTTTGACTCGAATCCCGGGCAGCAAGTACCGGTTGTAGACATCTTCAGGGTAGTTATAGACAACAGGAACTCGACCCTCCTGCTCGTCGGCATCAGTGTATCCGGGGCCATGGATGCCCGGGATGCGCGCCTGACGCATATTCCTCTTCAGAAGCTCATGACCATCCGGGTTAGGAAAGGGCAAGAAGTCTGCGCCGAGTGCCTCATATATGGCACGATCAAAATTGGAGAGATCTATTTCCCCGAGCTGGGACATCTTTAGACCTGAGCAGCGATAATCATGAACTCGGAGTTATCCTCTAGCCATGAAAGGGGACGTTCCTCAAAGTCGGGAAGGTCTTTATCTCTCAAGGATCCTGAGATCATTGCATCCGAGACTTCATCCACAATCTCCGGCAGGCGCTTTTGAATCAAATTTTTGACTGCATTGCGCCATACTGGACGTGAGGGTCCGTCCCCGATGCCTAGTTCGCCTCGGGCTTGGTTGTATCTTACGTCATCTTGGAGGGGTTGCCGGTGGTTTGAAGGCACAGGAGGTACGCCTCTTTCATCATTGGCAATCATCGATCGAAGCATTACCTCGTCTCGCTCTTCAGGAGTGCTCTCACGTATGAAATAAACACCGTGTTCTGGATGAAGCTTGGCGGGGAGTGTATCTGAGGTGTAGGGGTTGTGTTCGGCTAGTTTTTTTATCGCATCAGGAGCGTCGTGACGCGGAGATAGATAAAAAAGCTTATCTCCGTGCTCTTCGGACGGGGCCTCAAAAGAATCCGGCTCCAAACTCAAGCCGTACCAAGTTCTCTCAGAGCTTTCTTCTACGCGTACGAAGTGAAGGTAGGTAAAGGGGATGCGAAGCTCTTCGGCCAGACTCTCAGCCATGCGCATCATTGCGAAGCGCTGAACTTGGGGCCAGTTCTTTCGGATCCACGAGAGCTTCCCTTTGAGCTTATCGTATCCTTCTAGGTCAGCCGAGATCATGGGTTAGGGAAGGGCACAGCCGCTCGAAAAGCTCAGAGCGAGCCAAGGGACGTTCCTCGGCCTCGCTCTGAGTTCCCGGAATAGGCTGCTCTATTTGAGAGGGTGGGCGCTCATCTTCTCTAAGCACCCGAGATGCAACAGACTTTACGTGAGATCGGAAATCATCCACGCTCTCAAACCTGTCTTGAGGCTCTAACCTTACAACGAGTCGATGATGCAGACTCTCGTCGAGAGACATGAAGGCTTCAGACAAGGCAAGTGCCATGCTGGTACGCCTAAGCGCCTTCTTTAGCGCAGTATTCTCCGCCCTAAGCTCGGCCTCTTCAGAATATCTCTCAACGTCTTTCATTGTGGTCTTACGCCTTCGGAAAAACAATCCGCTCGTACATGTATCCGTTCACGCCGCCCAGAAGGCCGAGAGGGTCATTCGATGGCTGAGCGGGTGCACTCTCTTCTAGGGCACCAGCATCAGCATCTTTACCTTCCTCAACAGTGCTCTCTTCGGAGCCTTCTGCGGACTCTTCAACAGGCTCTTCATTAGCCTCTTCGTCAGCCTTATCTTCGTCTTCGTTGAGGAAGCCCTGAATCTCTCCAGAGACATACTCGTCGAATTCGACCATGCTCTCGAAGTCGTTATACGAGCGAAGAGAGGATACAAAGCTTCGATGCTTAGATTCCTCAACCTTTGGAAGATGATTGGAGAGGACCAAAGCTACGCCAGTCTGCCGCAGAGCTTCTTTAAGCTCCTTGTTCTGCTGCCTGAGCTGTCCCTCTACGGATGAACTCTCGTTTCGTCTACTCATTTTTCCTCTCCCGCGCCTACCGGTACGTTTGGTTTTCTTATTGCGATGACGTCGACGACTATCATCATCCTTGCGATTGCGGCGGCTACCGCGTCGCTTATTACTTTTTCGGCCAGAGCCCGTCACAAAGTCAGCTATCTTATCCCCAATGCTCGTGCCAATTCTCTTCGAGGCAGTGCCAGCAATTGCGGTAGCTCCTGCAATAGCGGCCGTTGTCGCAGCAGCCTTTGCGGTCTTGATTGCCAAGTCTCGACCAAAGCTACTCTTCTCCTTCTCGGAGATGATTTCAGAATTGTGTTCTCCAGCAAAAGACATAGCAGCCTCACGAGAATAACCGTCGCATCTAATTTTCATCATCAATGAGCGCCTGAATCAAATTGTGTTGGGTATTTTTTGGGGGAGAGCCCAACAAAAGAACCTCATCCTTCGAAAACCCAGCGCTATGAAGCTCATTGTGTTCGTCACACACGCCAAATGTGCGTGCAGATTTAATCACATGAAAAGCCCTTACGGATGGCACGCCACAAGCCCAGCAGACTTTGGGCCAGAACTCAGGAGACATAGGACCTTCGTATTGCTCAAAAGTACCTCCGCTCAAAGGAGACCCGCACTCTTTAATCTGACACCCGGCCATCCCCTTATTAAGCGCTTGATGCATCTTCTTGCATGAGGCGCATCCGAATACGACCTTGTTTTTAACGAGGTCGGCAACACTTTTGGCATCTATAGGCATAGGTTATCTCACTGGTTATGTATGCTCTTCCCTAATAGTCTTCGGGCGGGCACGTATTCTTCGTTACGAGTGATCTCAAGCTTCCATTCGGTGTGGTATGAGGTTCCATTTATAAAGCCCGCTCGGTTCACTTTCGTGACGTTGTAGAAGATGCCAAACTCCTGCCAAGACTCCGCCCAAAATTCCATCATATCCCCTTCTTTTGGAGCGGGATAATCGTTCTCCAAATGATGTATGACTGGAATTATTACATTGGCCCTGTTCTCAAACTTCTGACCGAAAGCCTCGACCGATAGCTGGCGATCAGACTCTTCGTTGAACTTCAGGACGCAAACAGTGGAAATAGGAGGGTTGGTGAACTCATCTCCAATAGGCTCGCCATACAGATCATCAACTTCCTCGACGCCAGCCGACCACATTCTGGCCCCCACGTTTGCGATGGGGTCTATTCCGGAGCCTACGTTCCTGTCGGATCGGGCCGTTCCATTGCTGACGGTGTCCTTATTTGGAGATCCAGAAAGCCTCAGTGCTCCAGCTCGCGGCTGTACGCTGCTGTGAAAGAGGTGCTCCCGGGCTATGTTCATCTGAAAAATAATTTCAGTCGGATAGGCGGTAAGAATTCTTCGGGATTGATCCACCATTATACACCTCCAAGGGGAACTCTCACACGGTGGTCATTCCCCCTCACAACCCAGACATTATCGCAAAGCCACTCATCAAAATCACCATCAGCGGCCTTCTCCCAATCGTCGGGGAGTTCACGATCCTTGTGGTATCCTAGCGTCATATGGGGAATCCAGCCAAACTTAGATGGGGTGACTAGACCGTTATCAGAAAGCATCTCAGCAATTCTTCGTCTCACCTCAGCAAGCCCAGAAGAATCGATCAGAAAATGACGCACAGCGCTTTCATCATTGTAAAAGCACCCCGAGCCAGCCACACGCACGCGCACGGGCGCGAGCATCTGCGCACACGATTGCACGCATTTGACCACAGTGTCGAAGTCGCTAGGTTCAGTTTCCCCTAAATAGACGAGGGTCACGTGGAGATCGTCAACAGGTATTTCCTCATCGGCGTAAGATGATGCCTTCGCTGCTATGTAGGAAGGAGGATAAATGGCAACCATCGTGGAGCTAGATGAGATGTCAGCGCCCGCCTCCATGAGAAGTGGGGTAGACATAGGTGCATCTGACTCACTATACGTTCGGGGCTTCCCACTTCTTATCATTGCTAGAATCGCACCGTACCGATCCTGTATCTCGTTGTAATCATCACGCAGCCGAACGGCCTCAAGGGCCTTGATGCCAACATCAGTCAGGGTATGCTTACCCTTCCTCATGTATCCGGCGGTCTGAAGCGTCCTAGTTGCTTCCCTAAACGCTTTTTGAACATCAGACCTAGTGATTGACTTGCCAGATTCATCGAGGTGCTTGACGACGAAATAAGCCAACAAGGGCTTAACTGAAACTTCCTTACCCTTGGAGTGACGTCCTTTGCGAAGAAAGGGGATTTTCTTCTTGATGCTTTTGGCGATATTTTTGAGAGAACTTTTGAGACCAGCCATGGATTAAAACCCTCCGAACCCGCCACCGCCACCGCCGCCGCCTTCAGGCTTCTCGATAACTTTCTTATCCAGAGCCTTTCCGTCAGGGGTTAGGTAGTCAGACAGGTTCTTTCTCTGAGGAAATTTAGGAAAAGATCGGCGGACCCTTAGATGCGTGTTGAGTCGCTTCTCTCTGTCTTTTTCGTCTTCCCCGGTGTCCTTGTCGGAGTCAGCCTCATCAGCGCCCTCTTCGCCCTCTTCGTCTTCTTTCGAGCTGTCAACGTTTGCATCTGACTCCGCTTCAAGAGAAGAGGACATGTCCTCCCATTCCTCCATGGAAACAGACACCGTTCGGCCGTCTCGATCTCCACCTTTGACGTCAAACAGATACTGGTCAGGAGATTGACCTTTGAACACCAGACTGGCTCCCTTGGTAACCTCTAGGGGCGTTTCATCCCCTGATTGTGCAGGTCGGAGCTTTAGGGTCTTGGTGACCTTATAGGTTTTGCCTTCCACCGGTGAGCCTGTCGCCTCAGCGTCTGCCTCCAGTAGTTGACATGCCCTGCTCATGTCCGTGGGATCCGAGAATTCCACTCTTATTACGCCCCTAGACTCATGCATTACCTTACGGATACTCCGGACCTTCTGACCTGCCTGAAACAGTTGTGAAGCCCAAGCAGACGTATCTTCCTCCCACAACTTACCAACCTTCACAAAAAACACCCGAGCGTTCTGCTCGGCAACTATAACCCTATCTCTTTTTTTACCCATCATTCTACCCTGTGATGATCCAACCTGACGGAGCATAAAAGCCTATCTTCTCATTGAGGGTACGCTTGCTTTCACTAGCTTCAGCCAGCAGCGTGTCGGCATCTAGCATCCTTTCTCCCTCAGCCGATGGATAACCGCTGTACTTTCCTCGAATTCGTCCAAGAGCTTCCTTTGCTTCGGCCGTTACGTATTCGCGGATGAAGTATTTCTCTTGCGGGTTCATCGATGCAAGATCTATCTCGGTGGATACATAGTCCACGACCATTTCGCTGGAAATGTTCGCGGGCGGGGGGAAGAGGACAAGCTTCTTGGACATTTGCAGCCACTCCCAAGAAGGAGCGTTGCTTAGGACCCTTCGACCCATCTCGGCGTACTGCAAGGACTGAACAAGTCCTCCATAAAAGCCCTGCGTTCCAGACCCCCCAAAAATATCCTCAACAGGTATGTCCCCCATGCCTAGTTGCGAGAACCCATAGACGCCGAACACACCGAGGGCTTCGGACACGCGGGTCATGTTACCGGGGAGAGCAACATCAACCACGTAATAGCAATCCTCTGCGACGTCGTATCGCTGCTGGCCTGAAACCATGTTGAGTCTAACACGCTTGGTCTGTCCGACATGCATCGCGTACCATGTCATGGCTTGGTCGATGCAGAAGTCTAGCGTGCCTGCGGGTATTTCGACCACCATTACGCCTTTACCAAGGCGACTGAGCACATATTCCTTCAGTGCATTTTTTGCTTGGCCGCTCTGGTTGTCGACGACTTCGTAGGCTACGGACACTGTCCTTTGATCTCCGCCTTCCGTGTAAGTCCATCTAAGGAAGAAGACTTGCGGATCATCAACTACGTCGTCATCTACACGATATACTCCTGTGGATTCCTGAACGATGTCCGGCGGGATAAAGGTGCGTAGAAGGTTGCCCCCTGAATCCATGACTTCAAGAGCATCTACGTTGTCAGGATCGGTAAGGTCGCCTGTGCTTTCTTCGAAAAATCTAACCCTGTACTGCGGAGATGAGCCAGAGAGTGCAAAGGTTGGCTCAAGGGCCTCAAATATTAGTGCCATGGCAGGCTACCCCGTGATGTTTCAAGAAGGCCCATTCTCGGCTGGTTCGTCAGCCTCAACTGGATATAGTTTGTATCGAAAAAACAGCGCTAGCCATGCAAGGTTGGCAGTGAGAACGCCAATCCCAGCAATGCAGGAAAACCACTGACCAAGACTGTTGTAATAAAAGGGATTCCACATGCCCCATGCGGCGTAAAAAATAAAGGGCACGACGGACACGCCCTTTACCTGCTTATCCAAGTGCAGCCTTCGAACGTTGAGCCATAAAATAATAGCTCCCGCGAACTCGAATAGGGCATTCACTACATCGTAAGCAGAGTGCGTGTCCATCAGTGCTCCTTTAGTGGGTTTATTACTCGTCTTCTTCTAGCAAATCAGTGAGGTAGTCTCGGAAATCAGGGACAGTCTTATACTGACCGCTGCCCGTGCCGTCGATTTCATCGAGAACTCCAAGCTGAAGGGCTAACCTCTCAAGCTCGGATCGTGTCATCTCTTCCAGTTCCTTAGCGCTGGGAAGTTTGACGGAATCACCTTCCTCTTCGGTATCAGAGTCTAGTGTGAGATCTTCCGGCTCGGGCGGTTCAGGAGCCTCAGACATCTCCATGTCATCTTCGAGGACATCAGACTCGGGCTCAGCCTCTTCAACGACCTCAGTGGCCTTTAGGGGCTCTCCTGAATCCTTCTTAGCCTTCAGAGCTGCGAGCCCGCTAGACTTTTCCTCTACCGAGGGTACTGGTGGAACCTCTCGAAGGACAGTGCCCTCATAAATGCCGTACTCATCACCGTCGACATAAGGGGCCGCTTTGGTTAGGCATACCCTTTCTGGTTCACCGGCTCGGTGGCCGCCAAGCCACACTTCGCCACCATTGAGGAATTCGTTTTTCAGTTTGAAACGCTTCATCTTGTCAGCCATGATACATCTCCTTTGGTCCTAGTGAAAGAAAAAGAGGGAGGACGTGAGAACCCCCACGCGCCTCCCTCTTAATTCGGTTGGCCTATGGCCATACTGCTTACGCTAGACCGAGCACCTTGATTCGACCGTAGTGCGACGGACGAAGAAGCTTCTTCGCGTACCTAGTGCGAAGACCCTTCTTGTAGGTCTGGTCCTCGGGGTCGAGGAAGGTCTGAGTCATCTGAAGCGGCACATATGGAGAGTATACCATACCTGCATCAAGGTAGTTTTTCCCCTTGATTCCCAGAAGAAGCTCATCGCTCTGGAAGAAAGGATCCACGTAGACCTTCATGCGGCCCATCAGTAGTCCAACCTGATAGATTCCGTAATCGGAGGTCATCTCACCGTAGCTGGGTGAGCGGTCAGGAGCCGATCCAAGCATGGTGTAGTCGCTGTGGCCTTGGAACTGGTTCAGCAGCGCCGAGACTTCCGGGCTAGTGACGATCCAGTTCGCCTGTGCACGCTTCGACTTCTTGTGAATCTTGGAGCTAGTCTGGTGAATCTTGGTGATCAGCTCACGAAGGAAGTCGATCTGCGCAACACCGGTCGGCGGCGTCGAGAGGTCGAACGTGTCAGTGGTGTCGGCGTTCTGTCGGAGGTCCTTGAGGATCTCACGATCGATTTCGAGACCAATCTCGTTCGAGACACCTGCGAGAAGCTGAGCTTCACCTTCGATGCCGTGCAGGGCGCGAAGGTCGTCAGCAGCCTCAGAACTCCAGATGACGTTGAGCTTGCGAGACTTCGCCTTGATCTCATTGACGGAGACGTCGAGCGAGACCTTCGGGACGTTGGAGTTGGACTCCATGTCGTAGAAGTACGAAGCAACGATCTTGTTGGTGTTCGACGGCGCGGCCGTGAACACAAAGTTCGTGATAGCACCGGTATCGTAGTCGATTGAACCAGAGCTGATGTTTCCAGTGAATCCACCAGACCCATCGTCGACAGCTTCCTGCTGCACGTTGCCGGAAGCGTCAACTTCCTGAATGACAACCTTGAATTCCGGAGAAGAAAGTCCGGCGTTCAGCGGAAACACGGGAGCGAACGACAGCGAAGCCGTCATTGCAGAACCAGCGCCACCATAGTCGGAGCCGTTACCGGTCGCGATGTGCTCGTTGGTGACTTCAGACGAGGTGTAGTTCTCGTCGAAGTTCTCGATCAGGTTGGAGCCCTTAGTCGTGGCACCCTTGTTGGTGCCATGCTTGTACTCCATGTAAAAGACCGCTCCTACAGGTCCGCCCATTGGCTGGATGGAGACCAGCTCATGTGCGATCAGGTTCGGGAAGACCCTCATGAGAACAGGAAAAATCGTGCTTGCGTAGTCGGCAACTCCGCCGGTCGTAGTCGACGCGGCGTCAGCCTCCTGAAGCATCGAGTCGCGTTTGAGTTGACGCGGCATTTCCTTGACGGTGTTTTCCAGCACCATCGCGGTGGTTTTTCGACGATAGTCGAACGGGTTCGGCGACTTATCAATATGCTGAAGATATGGATCCCATTTCTCTTCCAGACTATCCACAAACTTTCGGTTGTGAATGTTCTGTCCCTCTTGGATCTCCATGCTGCGAGCCTCGTACGTCATGGTCTTGCTCCCATCTATGACAAGCTCCCTACGGAGCATTATCGGTTGTTTAACTTCCGCTCAGAATTCGGTTCATCGTAGCGGGGTCTATTCCCGGGATGCTGGCTTTTTGGCTAGCTGTCCCGTTGCTTCGAAGACCATTGTTTGGTCTTGAATTTTCAGATTCCAATTTTTTTTCATTTTCTGAGATCAATCCCGCCTCGGAGCCATTTTTGATAATCCCAGAGACCTTAGGGAATTCACCCTCGACGACACTCATGATGCTGTCTCGGACGTTTTCCTCCATAATAGGATCCGCGCCTGTGTTGCTTGTGGATCCTACCGGGGCTGGCTTAGCTGTTCGGTTGCTGCGGCGGCCTTCCAAAAGATTGTCTACCTCTTCGAAGGAATTCGCTTCTTTGAGCTGTCGGATTGTCTCATTGGGATTGCGTGCCCCGATGGCGCTCTCCACCCTATATTTATCAAGCTCAGTCTCTTCGAGGCGGACCTGAAGATCGGATACGATCTTCTCGCTCTCATTAATGGCGTCTCTTTGCTTTATGATTAGGTCGTCACGCTGCTCGATGAGTACCTCCCTCTGGGCAATGGCCTCTTTGGCTTCGTCGAGCATGTCGACATACTCTTCGACCTCTTCATCAGCTTCCGCGAGAAGCTCATAAAGCTCATCTACTTCTGCACGTTCAGCGATTAGTTCGTCCTCAGATTCTTCGAGGGCCTCGGCCAGAGACTCTAGCTCCAATTCTGCGGCTTCATTGGACTCTCTAAGGGAGGTAATTTCATCCTGAGCATCCAGAAGAACGCTTTCATATTCCTCAAGCCTAAGTTGTAGGCTTTCCTGCGTGCCCTCAGCCTCTTCAACCCTCGCCTGAGCTTCGTCCAACTTCTTAGAGAGAGATGCGGAACTATCGAGGTATCGTCCCGTACGCCTAAATTCCTCGGCGACAGCATCAGCCCGCTTCTCAAGACTTTCGACAGTATTGTAGGTGGATAGGTCCCCTACCATTTCGACAAAGTGCTCTTGATGCTCTTCAGAGATATGTGGCATGTGTGTGAGAAGCGCATAAGCCATCCCACTCTCCAGAAGGGAATCCTGAAGCTCTTCGATGTAAAGATCCTTTGATTCAGTCTCAGACCTAAGCTCGGAGATACTCTTCTGTAGAGCACCAAGCTCCTTTTTGTGGCTCTCCGAGATTTGGTCTGGAGTAACCAGATCAGCGGCAATCGCCTTAATCTTCTCGACAGAAGCCTCGCCAGATGACTCCGAAACCTTCTTGGCTAGCTTATTGCGCTCTTCCTCTCGGGCCTCAGCGATAGCCTGTTCGAGGCCATCCGCAAATCTTGCCTCAATCTCTTCTCTTGCTGACTGAAGCTCCTTCTGGAAGCGCTCTGACAAGCTGTCCGTGGAAGCGGGTTCCTCTTGGCTCTCAGCTTTACTTCGGAAGTCCTCTTCGAGCTGAGATACGATCTCAGGATTATCTGCCTTGAAAGTATCAAGATCCATTTTGGTATCCTCGCTGGTAGCTTCTGAAGAAGCGTCTTCTTTACTGGCCGCGTCATCTGACTCGGCAGCAAGGACGACCTCTCCCTCGTCGCCGTACTCTTCTTCTTCTCGGGTGTAATCTGGCTGTGCTGTTGCAACGGCGGGATCGGCAACGACATCGTAGGTAAGAAGACGAAAGTCCTCTTGAACCACAGATTTGCCGTTCATTTTCTTAACGGACCCCAAGCCTCTGGAGCTAACACCAAGGGCAACTCCTGACTCAACCAAGCCTTTGAGCTGTCGTCCGTTCTCGGTATCCTCAAGGACCTCTAGGGTGCCAATAACTCGACCATCATTTTCGATGGTTAGGCCCGTGATAATGTGGCTGACTCGTTTTAAGAGGGTTTTGCCATCATCAGGATGGTCCAGCTCCCCATAAAGCGCTCTGCCTTCGAGCTTGTTCGACAGGCGCTTGACTTCACGCTCCATCAGGTTACGCGGATAGACCCTGCCGTTAGCAGTGGGGTCTCCGCATCGGCCAAATTCGCCGGTTGCGATCAGGCGGTCGCCTGTACTCTCTTGAATTTTCAGCTTCAGCGGAGCGAAGCCGTCATGTAAAACTTTTCTGTGGGACATAGGACCTTCCCGTGTCGGTCAAACGTAGTCGACTCGAAAGTGCAAACTCACGCCCACTTCACAGGGCGATACTCATCGAGGAAACACGGGTCGGAACTCTGAAACAACTTTTAGGAGGGTAAAAAGGAAGAGGGGCCGGATGGCCCCTCTTCAAAGGTATTAAGCGATCAGTTGTTTCTAGTGTTTACGCCATCGGTGATTCGATGCGTGCGGCGTGCCAGAGATGACTCTCTTCCTAGTCTTCTTCTTGTTGCCGGTCCCAAGGGCTTTCTTTACCTTGTTACGGACTGAAGGTCGTTTCGTTCGGAAGCCCAGCTTTTCTCTCCGGCCGGAAGAGTAGGCAGTGCGTCGCTTTCGCTTCCCACCGCCTTTCTCTTTTTCATCCTCACGGTCCCGGTCTGTCTTAGGCTCTTTTTTTCGCTTCTTTTTGGCCTCTTCGACAAACCGGGTTATGCGCTCGACTACAGATTCGATGTCGCATCCATGGCGATGGACAGGGCCTGATTGGAGAGGCGATCCAACGTCGCCTCGTCCAAGTTTCCCTCATTAGCCTCATCGATAAGATCTCGACAATGATCGACAAAGGTGCGAAGGCTTTCAGATACAACCCGGTCCTCTGACATGCGGATTGCCTTAGAGGCAACTCGCGAGCTGGATCGGAGGTCCTCGATAGAGCGACCAAGCGGTTTCACCGTGGTGATCTCACTTCGAGGTCGAGAGTCGAATCGAGACTCTTCTAGGTCGTCACCTTCAGCCAATACGTCATCCTTTCTTCGGACGACACGACGCGACTCCTTTCGGCTGAGCTTCTTCTTTCGTCGCTTAGTCGAGGACTTCTTGTTCCGCTTCTTGCGTTGGCGCTTGATCTTGCTCTTATTCTTCTTGTATCTGGTACGCGCTTTTCGCTTCTGCTTGGCGGTGTACTTTTTCTGTTTGACCTTTTTGACAGATCCGCCGACCACTCTTCGAACTGTCTTTGTGGCTTCTAGGATCTCATCTTCATCCAAGAAGTCGGGGTCATCATCGATGATGCCGAGGTCATAGCACTCAGCCAGAAAACTGTAGGCTTCCTGAATGCTGATTTCGAGAGTGTCTTCGACAAGGTCATCGTCAAAGCCGTAATCAAACGACTCTTCTACCTCGTCGTCATCATCATCGTCATCATCATCGTCGTCTTCCTCTTCCTCTTCCTCGTCCTTGCTTTCATGCCACAAATCAATGTAGTCATCGATAGCAGTGCGGCTTTCATAGGATGGATTGTCCGGATCTGGAGTATCTAGACCTTCGTAGTCTCCGTACTGCTCCGGGTGATCAACATCGCCTTCCTCGCCGTCCTCGCTGTCGTACTGACCCTCGTGACCACCGGGAGAGCCTTCCTGACCCTTGGTTCCTACGGTCTTAGACGCAGGGGGATCAGAGACAGGTTTAAGAGGTTTGGCTACAGCGGCAATGGCCTCCTGCTGCTCTTCGCCTTCCTCTTCATCCTTTTCATCCTTTTTGGACTTGCCTTTCGACTTGTCCTCGGATTCTTTGATCTTGCTGAGATGGCTATTGATAGCCAGACTGTTATTCAACAGATCACCGAAGGTAATGCCGATCTGCTCTTTCAGATTATCTTGACTCATGGGTGTTGACTCCTATCGCCACACGCGCTCTGGAAATTTCTGTGAGCGCATTACGTGTTCGCTCGCTTAATAGACTAAGTTGATCTGATGGTGCGAATCGAGCGAAACGACTAACCGAAGAAAGGACTTGCTCTACACGCATCACATCAGACCGTAACTCGGAATAAGCGTCGGCGTACTCCGACTTAGATTCAAGAATTTCGCAAGTATCTTCCGGAATCAAGTTATATGCTGTTTTTGATAGAGACTCTAAGACGGCCTTCCAGTCACGGTACGCTGAAGCATTTTGTATGGCTTCTCGTTCCTCTTGAAGGTGAGGGTCGTGAGGAAGGGACTCCATAGCCTCAGCAAGCATGGAGCGACTCACCTCAGAGGCAAGTGTCTTCCACTTGCGGTACTCTGACATAAGATCCTCAACCTCGCTCAAGAGAGCGTCAAAGAACCATCGTCGCTCTTCACTGACGATCAGCCTGCTGTACTCCCGTAGAGCCTCCGGATCAGAGTCCACTTGAGAGGACAGACTCTCCAAACGCTCTAATATCTCTCTCGAAAACTCTTTCGACCCACCAAATAATACCGACTGGTCTTGCTCCTGAACCGAGGCGACTTCACCATCAGAGCCTAGACCGAGGCGAAACACGCGATTGTCCTCGGTACATACCAACGCGTGATCTAAGAATGTCCCAATGACTCTCAAGTCTGAGCCAATCTCATTACCTTGCAGATATACGCTTTCTTCAACACGCGATAAAAAGTCCTCAAGGCGGCCCTCCATTAGCTTATCGAGCCTGCTTGGTATGATGTGCTTCTCGTCTTTGTTCATCATCCCCTCCTGAAGGCGCTGTGTGCCCTGATCTCTTCTAGCATTTGTCTGAGCTGGTTAAGTCGATTGAACAGCTCCGGGTCTCGCCTCTGCATATCCTCGATTACTCTCGTTGGATCTAGATCGTTCCTCCCTGCGAAGTAAGCCTGTTCGGAGACGCCCTTGGATCCGTGCATTTCTTTGAGTCTCTCGCGGCCGTCCTCGGCTTGAAGCCTTTTCTCAACGCGCTTAATTTCTGCCTCACTGAGGTTCTTCGATTCCCTTAGCTTATTCATCAGCTTCTCACGCTGGACTTCCCTCTCCGTCTGTGCGGCCGAAGACATATCACGTTCTTCCTCGCGCATGACCATCAAGTTGACGGACTCTTGCTCACTGAAGCCAAACAGATTCACCAGCATCCAGCGGACGCTTACGTGCTCCTGCATTCTGCTCATGAAGTCACTCTTGGCGCTCATTACCTCAATTCTAGCCAACTCAAGGATGGCTGAAGGCACCGTCATCATAACCTTGTAGGGGAAATCTGATGGGCTCCTGCCGGTCGCAATCAAGTGCACGTCCAAGATCTTTCGGAAACCTTGGGTCATCGCAGCTTGAATGCGCATAATCGCCGAGGCAAAACGAATGTCCTCGAAACTGAGGGGCTGTCTTTGAGCCTGATCGTCCTGAGCGAAACTTGGGATTTTTAGCGCACGACCTAGCTTTTTCCGAAAGTAGTCGACATCTTCCATCGACTGGTATCCGGAACCCTGAAGCGTATCTACTCGAACCTGCTCTCCACGCTCCCTGTGAACCGGGATGAAGAGGTCTTCATCAATCGCAAGCGGGTTGAAGGTAGTGTCTAGCTTGTTCGTCTTTGGGTTGACGATACGCTGCTTCTTGTACATGTCGCGGACTTTACGGACCTGCTGCATGGCCTGCTGTGGCGGCATCTCCCCGGTGTCCACGTAAAATGCATACCTAGAAGGCGCTCTCGTCAGCTTGTGAACCACGGCCGCGTCTTCCATCATGGTGAGGCGCTTAAACGGCCATCTGGCGCTCTCAGCAACCCCATAGCCGTACCTGCTCATGCGGTTCTTGCCGACGATCCTAAAGTGAGACACCTCCCAATTCTCGAAGGCCATGAGGTCACCTGCACCTCGCGTTGCCCTGAAGTCCCTGTTGAAATGGCCAGAGTCCCTCTGGTTGATAAGGCCACGGAACTGGCTTGTCGTCACACCCGGGTTGGCGTACCGGTGAGAAACAACAAAACCGGCAAGCTCTCCCATCTCATCATGCACTCGCCTCGTCGACGCAACCGGTAGAGGCTGTGTAGCTACCACTCCGTTTTCATTGACGAATATACGCTCGTAGTCGTTTCCGTACTTGCACAGATAGCGCGTCGCCTCCCACGCCCAATCTTGAACCTTTAGTTGATGGTGTAGAACATAATTTAGGTCGGCGTTGACGTTGTCATTGTCCGACTCGACCCAGACCTGAGCTTTTCGAATAAAGTCCGGCTGAGTTGCCTCATCTGCGTATATGTCAAATGCACTGGCGACCTCCGGATAATCATCCATTTGTTCATAATCTCTGAACCTATGGATTAGATCCTGATGGATTCTCACCTGTTCCCCATAAGCGTCAGACATCGACCCTTGATCTGACATAAAAGGGCTGTCAAGCATATGGGGGAAGCGGACCTTGTTGATTTGCCGGATGTCCTCCGAGTCTTTTTGGAAGAAGTCCTTTACCTGCTTCCAAACGTTTTGAATTCGTCCCATTGCTACTTACCCTTTGAGGAAGCTATTCGTTCCGAGATTAACTACACCACCCATTCCCCCAGAAACATCTTCCCACTGCTCTAGCGGGTGAGATGACTTGCTTTCATCCTCGCTGAAGAAATAACCCGGGGCGGCGGTCCTGATCTCTGTTAGTGACCATACTACACCAGCCAAGGAGTCAGATAGATCCTTACTCCCTTTCTTTGGGTGATCCACCTTGCCCGTGGCATTGTCTCGTTTCAATCTTTCCAACTCATGACGTAAAACATCGTGCTCGTAAGATCTCACCCGCTCTTCTCTGAGGGCGTCCTTTAGGCATAGATACCCGTCTGGTTTTCTATCAAGACTCCGGATCTCAGTCTTGTACCCTTTTTTCTTTAGCTGCTGTAAGGAGCCCCTACTTTGATAGGAGTCGGCGGATACATAGGTGATAATGAACCCACGGTTCTCAAGTTCGTATATAAGCCTTCGCACTTCAGACTGATCAATTTCACCGTTCTTCGGAGGTAGCACCCTGAGGACTAGGTCGATATAAATTAGCGGCCTAAGCTCCTTATACACCTCGCCGTTCTGGCGGTCCCTCATAACAACATCAACCCACCTCTCGACGTGACCCATGCAGATTCCAGTCGCGTCACCAACAATTGAGGGGTCAATATGAATATGTCTGGGTGAGTCAGGATTGATCTTAGGGGTAAAGTCTTCCTCTACGTTTCCGGCAAGCACCTGTGTTTTTCTATCGCACAAAATGTCCCAGCGAAAGCCTGCTGGATTGCCACAGATCCAGTCCACCGTCTCGTAAGGGTGCTCGTCATTCTCTCGTCCTTTCCACATCGAAGAAATAACAGATTTATCAGGAAGGAAGAGGGTAATTCTAGGCACCTGCTTTCCGGCGATGTCTCGGATAGCTGTTTCGATGTCCCTTTCGAAATCCTTGAGGTACTCGATAGGGATCTCGATAACTTCAGCTAAGTCATCGTTTACGAAAGGAGGGTCTTCACCTTTAGCTAGGACCTTAGATGGGGCGGATCTGCCGCCGAAGAAAACCCTGAACTTTTTACCAGAGAAGTCCCGCTTAGGCTTAACATCCCAAGGGGCATAATCCATCACGTACACGCGAGGGTCGTTCTTTGCCTCGGAAATCCTCTGCGCTGTGAAGTCCATTTCGTTATTCTTTGAGGATATAACGAACAGGACCCCGGGGAGGGACCCCTGCTTCATAAATCTGGACTTGATACGCTGAATGATGCTGGCGTAAATCTTCTCAACCTTTGTTACCGGCCTCCCACGAGAATTAATGGAGTCCTCTCCCTTGAGTATCCTCGCGTTGGATCCGTAGTTAACCTCGTCCATAATTCCCCCAAAGACGTTTAGTCCAATCGCATCTGTGGAGTTGGGTGAGATGCAGATAAACTTCATCCAGTCTCCAAAGCTTCCGGAGTAGCTGTGAAAGTTCATCTCTTCTTCTAGATCCTGAAAATACTCGATGGACTGCATTCTGTTCTTGAAGTCCTCAAATATTGTTCTGGATGCCTGAAGCTTGGTTGTCGAAAGGAATATAAAGTAGACGGGTGCACCCGCCGCTAGGCCATACGTCTGATGGGGGTCTTTGAGACACGTAAGAAGGTAGATGGAGTAAAGCATCCCGGTGACGGCCGAGAAAGACTTACCCCAACCAATCGACCCTGTCTCAAGGATTTCAAAGTAACCCTCTTCGAAAATGACAGCCAGATCCTCCTTGAGGACCTTGTATAGGTTTTTAGAGGCGGGGTCGCTGAAATACTCGTCTTCGACCCACTCATGGAAGGGCAGAGGCTTTCGCTTATAGTGCAGGTCCTCGATACTCTCCATATCCTCTATGGCATTTTCGTCGCCCAGAAGAAAACGAGTAACCAGTGCACGCTCATCATCATCCATTGATTCAAGTAATTTGACGGCCTCTTGTTTCTTCTCCTTATCCGTCTTTACTGTCCTCGCCCTTCCTCCTTCTTCCTCAATCATTGGTGTCCCCTCCTGACTCTACAAACTCAGCGTCGAGAATGTCTTCATCAAGCTCGTCTTCCTTCATATCCTCGATAAGCTTTGGGTCAAACCGACCAGCGAGCTTCATAAACTTCAATACCCTAGCCCTGCTTGCTGGGTCCCCTGCTATCTTAGCGGTGACCGGCTCAGACATTCCCTCACGAACAGGGCGAACGCTTACATCAACCTTTTGAGACTGCTTTGGCAGCATACCGATGTCCTGCTGGTAACCACCAATATGATCTAGGAGGCGTGCAGCGATCTCAATCTGCTGTCCGACCTCCTTCATGAGGGTGCCCGCTTTCTTCTCGGCCTTCATCCCCATATTGATCCTGCGCTCCTGAAGCTGGTACAAGCGTCCGTACTCGTTGAGCACATCGATGGCCTCTGACTTCTCAGCGCGTACCAGCGCGTCTTCCTCATCTTTGGGGGGTAATTCCTCCTGCTGAGGCAGCGTACGATCCACGGTTTCCTCATAGCGGTGAAACTCTTGATCCACAAATCGGCGAATAGTCTTTATAAGGCTGTCCCGCGTGATGTCCTCATACTCGTCCTGCTCGACTTGTATGAACTCAGCGATCCTTGCATAAGGATAGCCGTGTCGAATCATCTGTAGGACTTTCTCGAAGCAATCAAGAGCCTTGAGGCGCATGAACTTCTTTGCGCCCTCTTCCCTATGATTTGTGCTTTCGCCGGGTGCATCCATAAACGTCTCCTATCTCCAGACACCGCGAAAAGACTCCGGTATCGAGGCTATTTTAGGGCCTATGCGCTCCGGCGTTCCAGTTTTGTTCACCACTGGATAGAGAAAAGGGGCACCCCATTGAAGGAGCGCCCCTTTTTTCAAGAGATTACGGACAGACTTACAGCTCCTCTACTTCGTCTTCCTCTTCGACCTCGACAGCACCGTACTGATCGATGTACGCGGCACCATAGATGATCTCAGCGCCACTCGGGGAGGGCTCGAACACGAGGACCTCAACGCCAAGGGATTCCTCGATTCCCTTGAAATACTCATTGAGCGGGCGATCGTGCTCGAACGACTTGTTGTGCTTAGCGAGGAAGTCCAAGCAAATAAGCTCAAGGAGTTCACCCTTTGCGTTGGTCTGCTTGATGCTCTGAGCCGCCTCCATAGCTGAGCTGAGGTTTGCCTCTTGTGTGTCGAACAGCTCGAAGGTTACCCGCTTCGTAGGGTTGGTTCGAAGATCTTCAGATGAGGGGTCGTTCTGGATTTCGGGATCCCTGTCTCCGCCACCCTCGTCAGAATCATCCTTGAGAAGCTTTTCAAGGTCTCGAACACTGATCTCATCAATCTTGTCGCCCCACTCCGACTCGTAGCTCTTCGGAGTCAGGTGACCGACCAGCCTCGCAAGCTTTGTCCATCCGTGATGCTGGATGTTTTCGAGAAAATCTCGACTGAATCCTTCGGCGTAATACTCCCAGATCTGAACCATGTAGCAGGCGGTTCTGTGCTGGTAGTCAGTTTCGGATTCGACGAAATCCTTGAAGGATGTGTACTTTTTTCCAGTATCTGGATTATCTACATAGTGAAATAGGCTGTTGCGGTTGATGTGAAACATCTCTTCCGCGTAATGCAGGTACAGCTCGTTTGAACGCTCTCGAAGCTCTCGGACATGCTGAACGCGCCTTTCGGCTTCCTTCTTCACGTCAGGAACAATCTCGCCGCCGTCTCCGACCAAGTTCAAAGCGCTATCGTTATCGACTTCAGTTGCTACTGCTGTTTCGGCCATGGTTAGGCTCCTTTTTGGTTGAAAATACCGAATGCATAATTGCTTTTGACGTGCACTGCCGCAACAGCCCACGCGTCTACTTCATCGTCTGTGAGGTCTTCAGCCCACCGATGACCTGCCACCTTGAGCGCCGCTGCGAGCTTCTTCTTCACCTTGCCTCTGGGGCTTCCGTGACAGAAAACCTCGCTACGTGCGGTGGAAATATTAACCGGTTCTACCGGCTTGCCTGTCTCCAGATACAACTGGCTTTTGATTACGCCGTGAAGTTCATGGATCTCAGTAGCTCTATTGGTGTTGCCTCGGGAGTAGGCGTGATCTTCAATGAACACGGGGATTCTGTCAGCCCTTCTGGTGAAGGACCTGTAGGCCGACATAATCATTTTCACGATAACCAGCTTTCGGTTCTCGCGGCTATCCGAAGAGGCGTTCTGGGGTAGACCAAATCCCTCTGTTGACGTGATTATGAGCCATCTCTTGGCAACAACATCATACCCGATCATGGCTACAGCGCTGGAGTCTAGGGAGACATCGATACCCATGCACACCGGGACAACGTCTTTTCGGGACTCCATCACTGAAGAGATGTTATCTCCAAGTTTACCTTTGTCCGGAAGGTCTACCCGGTACATCATCGGAATCCACCTGCTCAGCCTAACCGACTTGTCTAGGCTGCTCCGAGCGACGCGGTTACCTTCGGGTAGATCGTGAGTGAGATTATATTCCTCCCAACAACCCCCACAGCCATCTGTTGGAGGTCTAGAAGAATTATAATCCTGATGGTCGGAGCACCTAGCCTTCTCTATAAATTCATTCATCGTTAGCCCAGCAATACTCTTGAACGGGACACGCTCTAGCTTTCGAGCAGTTAGCGGATGTGCACACTTTCGGAGCCAGCGTGGGATCCTTTTCTCTGATCGCCTTCTCTACAGCGAGGGGGCCAGCGAGAATACTTTCTTCCACGTACTCTTGATCGAGGATGATTGTATGTTCACAAAGAGAAGATCTCAAGCCAAAAGCAGCCTTGTCGTAGTAAAGGATCCTTCCGAACTTGATGCCGAGGACATACATGTACAGCATCAGCTGATCTTTATGGGGTGCGTATGGTTCATCTCTGAGTGGCGGTGAACTGCCGTACCCATACTTGAGTGCTCGTTCCGAGGCGGATTTGATCTCCAGAACTTCCAGAAGAGGGTCGTCCACGGTGATAACATCGGGCGGCTCTCCCTCACCACGCCACAAAATACCATCCGGATGGCTGTACAGAGTTGGGTCCGAGTGAGATAAATCGATCTCCTTGTAATCGAAGCCCGGGAGATGCCAATCCTCTACAACGTCTTCTACATAATTGTGGTTGGGGCACGGCTTGAGTTCATCCGCTTCCCAATCATAAATCTTGCCCTTGCACCTTTCCGGGATTGCAGCGAGGCGATCCATGCTGCCGTAGGTCGCCCCACATCCATTGCATCTCCAAGAGCCCACGAGAAAGTCTTTTAGCAGGCGCTGCTGAAGCCCCTCATGAATGCCCGACCCAATGGCGAAAATAAGCTCCAAGTCCGGGCGGATCTCGTCTTCTCTCCAGACCTCATGAAACGAACACAAAGCCTCTTGTCGTGGGCATAGGTCTTTTAGCTGGCTGCCTCGAAACGGCGTTCCAACCTCACGGGGAGGTATAGCCTTGAAGGAAGAGCCTCTTCTTATCAGCGCCTCGGTAAGGGGTATCTTCGAGGCAATAAGCGTCCAATCAATATCCAAAACAAAACTCCTTATAGCAGTCGGCGAACTTTGAGCTGAAAGCGAGCGTACTCAAGACGAGCCTCGCCACTATCAAGATTCCTGTCACTCTCCCAGAGGGTGCGAGGCGGACCACCGTATCCAGATGTGTCGAGGTGGTTGCTGTAGAACCTGCACTCTTTGAAGAGGCTGAGGACACTCATCGTGTCAATGAGACGAACAAGCAGCTGATCTGACTGCTCAGTGGATGGTAGCGGGTCGACCCTTGTGGCCATGTAGAAAGTGACCAAAAATGGCTCAGGGACTCGATGTCGATTCCTGAGATCGTCCATGAAGCGGCGAAGCTTGTCATCGATCTCAGATGATGAAGGGATAATACCCCTGTCGTTCAGGTTAGACACCCACTCCTTGATCTTGCTCCAGTCTTGAAGGGCGCGTCGGCGCTGAGAGTCATTGAGTTTCTCATCCCACAGCTCTTCATACGAGGGCTCTCTTGTCACGTAATTCAATCAGACCTCCTTGTCGTCTTCGCCGATAATACCGGCGAGTTCCATGAGTTGCTGAAGGGTATCCTCTTCAAGTATCACAAATCGCTTCGGAAGATTAGGGTCTTCGATACCTAGGACCTCGATAGCAAGGGCGAATTCCTTAAGGTCCTGCTGAGCCTCAGCATAAGACTTGGCGATCAGCCTCTGGCTGACAGAGAAGGACTTCTTGGTTGTGGACTTAGCCTCGAATTTGAAGCCAAGAAACTCCTTAACATCTGGAGTCTGGACGTCACCTTTCCTACGAGAGCTGTCATACTTAGATCTCCCGTCACCATGCATGGACGTCCTTCCGCCACCGCCGCTTCCCTTGATCCGGAAGCCTCCGAACTTCTTAGCTAGGCGGTCTTCTTGCTCGATAGAGCGCTTGCGCTTGAACTTGCTAGCATGGCCGGTATTGCCCTTCCCCTTCTTGCCAAACTTTTTGTCGTCGCTTGGTAGCGGCATTTAAGAACCTTACTCAGAGATGCTTTTTGACTTTAGCCCAATTATCGACGATCTCACGAGAGATCATGTAGTGGAGGTGTCGGCGCAGGTGTGGCCTGTTGTGGATGTCCAGCTTGAGATCTCCAGCATTTGCATACGTGATGGGCCAACCCTTTACCTCCCAATCGGTATTGTTTTCGATAATCTTTGTAGCCCTTCCGTATTTATACGTGAGGTCGTAATCGTCGACATCGCCCTTGTTCAGGATCCCGTCGCCATCGTTGCTGGTCATGAGGCGGAAGGTAGCCTTACGGTCCTGTGTGTTAGCCGTCCGATTCTTGTCGCACTGTACTCGAACCTCAACGGACTCAGTGACACCGATAAACTCCTTGCGCGTCTTAGCGCCGACCTGAACCTCGTCAACGTCAGCTTTCGAGCTTGTGAACTTCAGGGTAATCGAAGAAACAAACACCTGACCGTGTCCGCCGAACATCGTGTCAGGGTTTCCAAACCCTCCAATTGTGTGTCTTACTTGGTTAACCAAAAAGGTCGTTACCTTCACTCCGTGCTCAGATTTGGCTTTAGCAACACGACTCGGAAGTCCCCGCAGGAACTCATTAACCTTCTTTGCAGCCGAGGCTACAGAGGATTTCTCGGAAGACTTATTAAGCTCTTCGGTGGTTGCGATTTGCGCGATAGAATCGACCACGACAATGTCGACCGCGCCAGCGGTGATAGCCTCTTCGGCAATATCAATGCCAGCCTCACCGTAGTGAGGATCTTCAACCAACAACGCGTCCAGATTCACTCCGCACGCTTCTGCCCACTCGGGATCGAAGTGACCCTCGTAATTAATCCAAAGGACAACTCGTGGCTCGCACGCTCCGCATTTGCACGTGAATCCACCGTCTGGCCGCGCCCATTCCTCATCTGGCTCGACGTCCACTAGGCCGTCTGTAGACCCGCAGTCATCGCAGATGGTGTCAGAAGCCTTGATCCCATCCGGGAGATCCTTGCCCCAATAATCTTTGGCCTTCATGGGCGGGCGGTCATCCTTATGGTAGGGGGATCCGCAATGAAGGCATGTCATCCTTCGCTCCCTCCACTTATCGGCCTTCTTTTCATCTTCCGGGGGAAGGAGAAACTGAGGCTCCATGTAGGTATCGCACTGAGCACAGATTTTCTGAGCGTGACCTACAGCCTTTAGGACGGTTGTCGTTTTACCTGCCGATTGCCATCCCCAAAAGAGATAGTTTCCACCGAGCGGATAGCCGCCTCCAGTGAGGACATCTAGCTGGATACATCCCGTTGGTATCCTGCGCATAGCAGGTATATCACTCGCTAAGACTAGGTGCTCTTCGCCGCCATAGGTCTTAGTCATGTCTTTCTTGATGCTTCCAATCTTCTTTGCCCTTTCAGGGCTTATAGTTAGGCGTCTATTCATTTTTTACTCCTTAATATCCGTAGCCTTTATTCGTGCCGTCATCGACGATGGCTCCACCTTTGTTGATGGACTTGCGCTTCTGAATCACGCCGTTGACCAGCTTGGCGAATTTGGGTCCGACAAACTCGCTGGCGGCGTCATACGCCTTCTCGACCTCATCGACCATGCATGGAAGCTCGACGCCGACGTCAACTCGAACGCTGTTATAGTTGCCGAGGTTAACGGTTCTGCCGTAAGAGACCTTCACCTTGGCCATGTTTGGCCCATCCTCGACCTTGTATGGAAGCTCTCCTTCTCCAGAATACTCTGGGTAAATAGGGACACCGCTCCCAACAAAGGTCACGTGCTCCCAAAACCGTCCAGACTTCCCTCTATCCTTGCCTTCCTTGGACAAACCGCCTCCCTATTACAAAGGTGCACCGAGATCGATATACCGCTTCTTACAGGCGTTCCAAGCAGCCTGTAATTTAGGTATCTGCGAGTCGACAAAATGAACGACAATGGGATCCCTTTTGTCGTCAGCCTTCCTGAGGATTCTTCCTGTGGCCTGCTCTGGGTCCCATGTTGGGGCGGCCAGAAAGAGTGTGTCTAGGCGCTTGACATCAAAGCCTTCCTCAACGGCCCCATAGGTGGCCAAGATGACGTCTGCGTCCTTACCGGCCTCGAACTGCTCAGTCTTCAGCCTTCGGCGCTTCGGGGTAACCTTGTTCTGCTCGTTGACGTCGTGGATGTCGCCATCGACCTTTTTGGCATTGAACACACCTTCAGGCCGAAACTTCTTCTGATAGCTGCGATCTCGCAGGTAGCTGTAGGCGTCATCTTCATCGACATACCAAGACCCCGTACAGACTCCGAAGGTCGTCTCCGGCACGTATTCAGCTGCAAGCTTCTTTATGAGAAGCAGTTGAGATAGTCGCTTGGTCAAGACAAGGATCTGACGACCTTTCTTTCTGGCAAGCGTAAGCTCCCGGACAATCGTCTCGTTTCGAGGGATGTTCCTCGCGATGATCTTGTCCTCTATCCACTTCGGATAGTCCTTTTTGAAGGCCAGAGATGTCTCCACCTTCCTGACCTTCGGGGTAAGCATGGGCGCACTTCCCTGCCATGAGATAGGTCCAATGGCATCGAAGAAGAGTTGCTCTCCGCCGTCTCGACGTCTTGGCGTAGCCGTGAGACCAAGCCGCTTGGCTGCCTTGAAGTGGTGGATAACCTCGTTAAATGTCGGTGCGCCAAGTCGGTGACACTCGTCGACAATGACAAGTCCCGGCCAGCTAAAGAATGGGTGGTCCGGGTCCCGGTTCGATAGGGTTTGGACCATGGCGACAACAATATCGTAGTCATCGCCAAACTCTTCTCTATCACCCTGAAATACGCCCACGCGTGCGCCCGGAATGACGCCCGGATCTTCTTCAATCCTTTCAATCCATTGCGTGAGAAGGTTGGTCTTATGGACGATTACCGTCGTGGTATAGCCCAGCTCGGCAGCTATAAGAAGGCCCATCACGGTCTTGCCTACGCCGGTTGCAGCACAAAGAATCGAGCCTGCAACGGTGTCCTCAAGAAGCGAGGCGGTAACTGTCGAGATTCCGTCTCGCTGCATATCATCACGAGGCCCTACTCCAGTAATCATGTCCCGTGTCTCTTTAGTGACATCGAGGACTGATGGCATCTTGCCGTTGGAGGTTCTCTGGTAGAACCCTCGGGGGATTCCTAGGTGGAAGTCCCTCTCTCGAAACATCTCGACCTTAGTAGGGCCATCATCGTAAGGCCCTGCTTTGAGCCTGACGGTATTATCCTTCCGGATTTGATCTAGAATATCAGCCGGTATTGCTGGCTTAGGCAACCATGCCATTCCGTCGATCTTGACTTCACTCTTGAGCGTCATGCTCTCTCCTTAAACGGCAATTGGCGCTTTGATGGCGGGATGATGTTCGTACCCCTCTAGCTCGGCGTGCTCGGGCTCGAAGTCATCGATGCCAGTGCAGGCGGGATCTAGGGATAGCTTCGGAAGAGGGTATCGATCGCGAGACAACTGCTTAGTCACCTGATCGATGTGATTGAGATAGATATGGGCATCGCCAAACGTGTGAATGAAGTGGCCCGGTGCCATTCCGGTGGCGCGTGCAATGATGTGCGTCAGAAGGGCGTATGAAGCAATGTTGAAGGGGACTCCCAAAAACATATCGGCGGATCGCTGATACATCTGGCAATCCAAAAAGTAGCGAGGAACCCCAGCCGCATCCATGATAGACATATCTGGGTTGTGGTTATCACATCCCTCCAGTTCCTTGCCGTGAGTTCTCCTGTAATGCTCAAGCCTGCCCAGCGGCGAGAGTGGTCTGGCGTTGAACTGATAGAGAAGATGACAGGGAGGGAGGGCCATCTCGTCAATCTCGCCTACATTCCAAGCGCTGACGATATGACGTCGGCTAAAGGGCTTGTACTTCAGACCCTCCACAACGCCGGTGAGCTGGTCTATCTCGTCGAAGCTTCCATCGTCATAATGGTGAGTCCAGTTTCGCCACTGAGAACCATACACAGGCCCTAGTTCGCCATCAGCATCCGCCCATTCGTCCCAGATGTTGACGTTGTGGTCGTGAAGATAAGACGTATTTGTCATTCCCTTCAGGAACCAAGCCAACTCAACCTTCATGGAGTTGAAGAAAAGCTTCTTCGTTGTCACGGCCGGGAAGCCGTCGCCAAGATCAAACCGGAGCTGACGGCCGAATACACTAAGCGTGCCAGTACCGGTTCGATCGCCCTTTTTGGTGCCGTTCTCCAGAATATCCCGGAGCATTTCGAGGTATTGCTTCATTGGGTTTGTCTCCTTTTTATGCAATCGAGTGCACGTCAGTCCAGAATATCTTCTGGCTTAACCCAATAAACGCCTTCCTCGACTCGGACGGACACAAGTCCCCCAAAAGCAGGGCACTCATCTTCCACCACTCCCGTTAACTCAGCGCCTTGCTGGTCGAAAAAAGAGACCTCCTTTCCCGTCAGCTCGTATTCGACAACACCAATGATCTCGTGACCATTGATGATTCGAAGCTCATCCTCCCAATCGTGATCGGTCCCGGTTTGCAGTGGGTTGTACATGCCTCCGAATCTTCGGCCCCACTTGTGCTCGAAGATGACATCATCACCCGGTTTGAGATGCTTAACGTTTTCACCAACATTCAAGACGGTCCCATACCGCATTGGGTTGTCGGTGATCTTCGCCTTTGTCTGGAGGGTCAAGATGTTCCCAATTTGCTCGGCCTCCGGCATTACCTGAAGGTGGACTTGATCAGGCAGGGGGCTCAGCTTGGTGTTGTTAATATTTGCTTCTACAGCTTGCCTGAAGAGGGACACCCTCTTCTGCATATCGGTGAGGCCGTGGATGTTGTTGCTGGCCATGGTGTTCCTCTGATGGGGTTCTTAAGGAGGTCTTGAAGCCGGGGGAGGTCTAGTCCCCCGGCGCAATCAAAGCGACCTAGTACGGGACGTCACCGTCATCCGTGGCGCTATCCGGGTCGTACCCGAAGCTTCCGCTGCTGGATGAGCTTCCTCCACCGCCACCGCCGCCGAGGTTGGCGGTAAGAGCCTCAAGGGAGAGAGGCTCAAGGATTTCCTTGAAAGGAAGACCGCCGGGGAGTGCGTACGTTTTGTTGTCGCCTTCGCCTTTCCAATACCCCCATTCTTCAGGGAAGTAGTCGAGCTGGCTCTTGAGCTTGTCGATGTTCTCGTTCAAAAACTCTTTGAGGTCGACACGCTCAATGAAGGAGAAGTAGTTGCCCGTGTTGTCCTTGGAGTCCGGAGTTCGCTCGACGGCGAACTTCGCACCGATGAGCGTACCTCTTCGGGCACGCTCCTTATCGAGAAGCTGAACCCTCTCGCTCTTGGCGGGAAAGATTTTAAGGGACATTTTGTGCTCCCCATCTTTCATCCAGCCCGTTGCATCCAGCACTGTATAGTGGCCGATATACATGGTGCTAACGTTCGAGTCCCGCTCGCATAGCGGGCAGGTGTCCGAGATGCCAGCTCGCTTGATGCAGGTCTCCCAATTTCCCCAGCGGCCGTTCACAGCGTAGTGATGCATCCAGCAGTTGAAGGCTGAATCATCTAGGAAAATGAGTTCCTTTTCTTCACCGATAGCAGACTTGGGGATGTACCATCGAAAAATATTTCGAGGGTCAAATCCGCCTCCGCCTCCACCGCCGCCGAACTTTTTGGATTCTTCCGCATTCTGCTCTGCGCCTACTGTAAACCATTCTGACATTACTTTCTCCTTCTCGCTTTAGAGATATGCCTTTGGACACTTATCTTTTGCCTTGGTCCGTTGCCTAATCTCTCTATTGAGGATTATTTTTCTCGCCTCCATCGAGGCAGAAATTAACGTACAGATGATATGGATCCTTGGCAAGACCTAAAGTGATGCTTTAAGAAGGAGATCCAGATAACCCGCACTTCCCCCTAAAGGATATGACATGCCAAAAAGAATTAAGTTGGTGGAGCTTCCGGAAGACCTGTCGGACGAATACAAGGATATTCCGCCACTGGTGTTCTCGGCGATGATTAATTGGATCCGGTTTGCTGATGAACCGGGGCACTTCATGTCATGCTTGCTGAGAAATGACCTCGCGGGCTCGTGCGCCTACGCGGACTCAGAAAGCATGAAGGCGCTGAAGTCCATAGTGACATTCCTTCAATCCAAGATACCGGGTTGCTGGGGTAGTGATAAGGCAGTTGAGAAATGGCGTGAGCATGGGGGCTTAGAGGGATTTACTTGGTAGGTTTCCCAAAGACTTCCGGATAGGGTCTAAGAATTTCCCTGATCTCGTCGGGCGTAAGCTCGGCGGGGTCTTTGCCTGAAGGCATGGATCGAACCTTCACTTCAGTCCTTGGTATTTTTCCCTTAAAGAACTTCTTGATTGTATCGACCCACTGATGGCCTGCCTTGTCATCATCTGGCAAAAGCACAATGCAATCGAAGCCATACTTCTCCAAAAGATATAACTGCTCTCCGGGCTGACCTCTCTTTTTGTCTGGAATCTTTGTTCCGGGCTTCGACCCAAAAGTTGCCATAGGGTTTCTAACCCCACACTGCCATAGCCATACCGGGTCGATATTGCCCTCCACCAGAACGCACGTCTTGATGGAGGTATCGATCATATGCTCGCCGTACAAAAGAAGGTTTCTTTTGAACCCCTTGGAGTGCTGATACTTGGGCCATATGTACCTATTAGGGCACATCGGGCAGCCGCCATCGTGTTTCTTTTCGTGCGGCTTTCGCCTTGAGCCGAAGCTCAGACGTTGATGGCTGTAGCCACACCAATGGCAGGTGGGTTGATCCCAGACCACACGTTTGCTGTAGGCTAAGAGCTTTCCCTCAATATTCCTGATTGGGAACACGATTCGTGGAGACCTAGATGTTCTATCGGTTCGTATGTCCCACGCCTTACATGTCTCCTGAGTCAGCCCCCTTCGAAGAATGTAGTCGTGAGGAAGCGCTGAGAACCTCCGTATGTCGTTCTCGTCGAGAAAGTCGCGGGTAGGTTCGGGCAGGTCTTCAATCTCATTCTCGTTGAGGCCAGCTACGTCAGACGTGTTCATGCCCCATCCACCATCATAATCGTTCCGGACATTGTCGCCGAAGCGTCTAGAATCGTTAGCGATAACGAATTTTCTGAGCCTCGACATGTCGCCGACGCCATAGCCCTCAAGCTTTGCGGCAAGAGATCTAAGGGAACCTTTCTCCTGACATGAAAAACAATTGAAGCCGGATGGCTCGGCCTCGGATATTTTAATCCCAAAAGACGGCGTAGAGTCACTACCACCCTTGTGCTTCCAAGGAGAAAAAGGACAGGAACCCATCACCCAATCGCCTTGTCGCCTCGGGCTTTGGATTCCTGCCATCCCACAGAGAGTGTAGATGTCACCCTCGTTCATCGAAGTTCCTCTACTTCAATAGCAAACGCGTCACCAGAATGTCCGGGTCTGGCGTCTTTGACTCTGAGCCGATAGCGAACAGCGTACAGTGCGCGCCGAAGCTCAAGCTCAACATCCTCATCGCCTTTTATTTCTAGGCCGGAATCACTTAGCCTATCTAGCATTCGAATCTTTGCGAGAAGACCAGCCTCCATGACGCGAAGCTCAAGAATTTGCATGGATCTAAGATCTTCTTCTCTTGCTACAAGGACTTCCCTGACGCGTGAGACAGGAACATGTCTGGCGCGCTTTTTGCCCTCTAGCTCAACTCTGACATACCCGTCTCTGTCGTCACTTCCGCCCACCGACGTGACCTGACAAACCTCATCATCAACCCAAATGTGATCTCCGGCCCGTATCAAGCTTCCTCTGGATGTCATGAGTCACTTCCAAAGTCTTTCCAGAACTTCGACTCGCCGGGAGACTTCTGTCCATTATATTTGGAGCCTTTTCGGTCTCCATAAAGCCTCTTCTCCCCCTTGCAGGTCTGGAATGCTACCTGACAAAGGCGGTCGCCGGGATACACCGTGATGGGATGCTCTACTGTCACCTCAAGAGTCCACGTACCCTCGAAGCCTGTATCTCCAAAGCCAGCAGTGTGGTGAATACTTACAAAGAGGCGTCCGACGCTCGAACGGCCGTGTAGTACAGGCACATAGTGATCGCTCCCCATGTATTCGATTGTCGCTGGCAGGTAACCTCTACCGGGCAGCAGAACAATCCCCTCTTCCGGGACCTCAAACACCTTGATCTTGTTCTCTTTGCGAATATCAAGGATAGCTCCTTTACCCCTGAGATACTCGATCAGGTTCTCTTCGCAGATCTTGCCAAGAAAGCCAGCCTGAAGAAGACGCATACCCTCTCGGTAAACCACGTCTAGCGGTCGACCCTCGTTATCCACATAAAGCTTAACCTCATTCCCCATGCGAAGGTCCAGAGAATTAGAGCCAACGTTTGACTGCACGTAGGGCCGTACGAGGATTTCACCTTCCTCGATAGCTTTCTCGATCTCCGGGCCAGTTAGAACGCTCATCCTCGATCCTTTTTTGTCTTCGGGTTAAGAAGTCGATTAGACCTCTGCAAAACATTGTTCTGCCTGATCCGCTTCGAGTGCAAGGAGTTCATTTTCTCTTCGTGAATATCCAGATCATCGTTCTTTTCCATATCCAGATACTCATTCAACTTCAGCACGACCTCATCACAGATGTCTGAGACTGTCCTCTCAAGATCAGATCTAACGATCTCAAAGATGATGAGTGACACGTTTCCTACTCCAACCAAGACCCCGTTGGGTCGTAGCTCAGCGGTAAACTTCCTTCTACGAAGCTCAGCAATTACTTCGCCGTACATCTCATTGATGGATTTCATGCGGCCCTCCTAGTAAAGGATCTCGAACTCGTCATCTGTCTTCATGTCATCATCTTCATCTCGATCGTAGGCGCTCTCGTTAATCTCACCAAAGTTCATCGATATGAGATCTATGTTTGCGAAGAAGGGAGGGTGCCACTTTCCTCGACGCACAGCCAGCTGCTTCCAGCCAATCTGATTATCCTTCCTCATCTGGTGGTCCTGAAAGAGTCCGTAAATGAGATGAGCGTCTTGACCGATTGCGTCAGAACCGTAGATGTTCTCCATAACTGTGGTCTCAGCGGAGATGGCATCTCTGTTCATCTGGCTAGTGGCAAAGCCTTTTCTCGGGCGTCCTCGCTCTACGACTCTACTGAGCCAGTCTGCGGCGTCAGAAATCTTCTCCTTGGTGTTGTACCCTTCACCAACCTTATACATCGAGTCAACAGCCAATACATCGGGGTCATACTGGTCGATGGCGGACTCTATTTGCTGCTTCGACAAACCCTTCTTGTCGAGTATTTTGAAGCCCTTCCTGTCTTGAAAATCCTCAATACCGGCTTTCAGCCTCGCCTCGTGCGCGTTCCCTAGCTGCCCGTCCGTGAACATCTCATAGGGTATCTCTAGGTGGATACACGCCATCCTCTCGGCAGCCTCGATGTGTGTCAGCTCCGGGCTTACTAATAGAACCTTCTGGCCTTCATTGAAGAGATGCAGGCAGTTATATAGCAATACCCACGTCTTGCCCGTCTTTGGGCGCGCAACAAAGTAGACGACGTGACCATCTTGGTAACCTGCGATATGCTTTGTAATCGTCGGCCACGGCGTACTAGCGCCAAGCTTACCCTGCTTGTAGAGTTCGTAATTGACGCCCACATCCGGGTAGAGCGACATAAGCTCAACAGCAGCTTGACTGACAGTGTCTACCTCTTTTAGTTCCTCAGCAAGATGAAGGATTTGCTCTCTAGCCTCAAAGCGCGACTCATTTCCTTTCTGCGCAAACGTGGTCTCGATGTTGGCGAGCGATCGAAGGCTAATGTTCTCAATCGTTCGGCCGAGGATGATATTGCAGACATGACTTATCGTCATGTCAGGAAGATCTTCGAACCTGACCTTTGGCCACCCCATCTCAAAGACCAGAACTTCGTCACCCGGACGCTGTCCGTCGTTTTTGGCTTGGTAAGTTTCTATGAAGTCCCAGCCCTTACGGCCGTCGCTTTGTAGATACTCCCTGCGGACTCCGTGCTCGTTTATGCTCCAGAGTCCCTTCTCGTGACGAAGCGCCTTCCTGATGACGATCTGATCAATTGTCAAACCGTTATTGGACATCTTTTATTAACCGAGGTTCTCAGGAAGGATAAAGGAGCTGGTCTCACCATTCACAGCCTCGATAACACTCTTCTGGATGTCTTTGTCGAGGGTGCACTTGACGTACGAAGACACCTTGACCTCTTCGTAAACAGAGTCGACGTCCTCTTCGGTGATAACAAAGCCGAGGTCTTGCTCTTGCGTCACTGCTGCAAACGCGGATAGCTTGGCGGTGTCGACCTCATACTCCTTGACCTCATAGACCTCTGAGGTATCGATACCGGCCTCTTCCGCCTCCTTCAGGACAGACGCCAGCTTCTTTTTGTTCAGAGATTTCTTCTTGGGCTTGAGAAGGTTATTTACTTGATCTTCGAGACCCTTCCCCTTCATAAGCCTCTTGAGGTTGCCGACGCTTGGCTTCTTGTCACCACCCTTACGGACTTGCTGCACCGAAAACCCGGGCATCTCTACGCTTACACTCTTGCCTGTTTCGGACTCGACCAGCGGTCGCTCATCAACGTCACCGCTATTGATTCTTTCGTCTAGAAGATTGCCAATCTTAGTGCGTCTTTTATCAATTATCTTCGACAACGCCTGCAAGAATGAAGATACCGAAACCATCTCAGAAAAATTAAGCTCATCAACCGGTTGCCGGAACAGCTTAAACGAAGCGCTCTGGCTCTCAGATAGCTCACTTACCTGCTGCTTTATGAGTCCAAACATGGGGGTCCTTTTGAGTCAAAATCAATTGTCAGTGTCGGGCTTTTTGAGATCGGGTAATTTACCCTGCCTTAAATCCACGCCATCCATTTGCATTACGTACATGCAGGATCCGATAACGTTGAGCATGGAGTGCTTGTATCTCTTATCCATTGCGTCGATACTCGGCTTATTCTTGAGTCTTTGGGGTCGTAGGTTGGTGGATACTAGCGTAACTAAATTGTTGCTGTATCGAGATCTAAAGAGGTTTTCCATCTTTGTGGCCGACCAACCACTCTTAGAGTCATGCTCCTTACCAAGCTCATCTATCAGGAGTACGTCTACACCCCTCATGTAATCCCATAGCTTACAGCCAAGCTCTTCCATAATGGTGCCTTCAATCGCAGCCTCGGCTATGTCCGGTGCTAAGATATAGAGGCATGACTGGCCATGCATTCGAAAGGCTCTCAGTATCACAGATAGAGCCATGGTCTTGCCTACGCCGTTCTTCCCGTATAGCAAAAAACCATTTCCTTCCTCTCGCATCCTTCTGATGTTTAGGAGGTAGGTCTTTATGTAGCTCTTTACCTTTTCGTCTTGAATCAGGCCGAAATCTGCACACCTGTACCTATCGGGGAGATGTATGTGGTTATAATCAACCTCATCCAGCTCCCGCATAGGCATCCAAGGTCTTCTTATGTGAGAGGGTTGCACCACGAATCATCCTCGCCTGATTGGGTCCACTCGCCAGCATCTGCGTTGCTATTGGAGTTGTTGTTTTTTCGTTCGAGTGCAGAAAGGGGATCCTCATCAGCCCTAATACTCATACACAAGTCTGATCTAAGTCGCCAAATAGCCTCTGGTCCGGGGTACTCATCCGTGCGGCAATACTCCTTGATCGCCGACCAATGTCTTATCGCATATTCGACAGCTTTCATAGCCTCTTCTGGCGTGAACTCACTGGCGATAGCGGTAAGCTTCCTACCTTTAGCGGTGGGCGACATCGTGCCTGTAAGGACCTTGGGAGGATCCATAGAGTACGCGTGGATAAATTCGTGTTCATACATCTTGAGCAGGCCAATATCGTTGGCCTTGTAGGAGCCATCCTCGTTCATAAACCTAGATGTCATCGCACCATGAGATGATGCTCCCGTGTAACCGAACTGTTTCTTGGTCTTCTCTTGATCTCTCTTCAGGAACTTCTTTGCGTTAGCCTCATGGAGCTTGTCGGTGTGAGCTTTGACCTCTTTGGCCTTCTTTTTGAACCCCGCCATGCGTGCCTTGGTTCTTGCTGTGACTCCGGGATTACGTCGAGAGGGTATGGAGGTTGGGTGCGCGCTCCTAGAGACGCGCTCAGATTCGAGTGTAGCGACCTTCTCTTCTACGGCGTAAATCGGCACAGAGCGCGTGGCAGTAGCTACTACGGCCGTGTAATCTTTTCCGTCTACGTAATAGTCATACAACCACCCGCTGTGCATAAGGGCTTGAAGATAGTTCGGGACCTCTTTCTGAGTGCACTCGATTGCACGCGCTGCCGATGGCACTGTCCCCTCAACAAAAAGAACGTCGCCGGGAATCTCTTCTCGACCGCGCCAATCCCAATCATCGACACGCTCATACCTGCCCTCTTCTGCTTCGGCCCTAATGAGAAGATACAAAACAAAAGGCTTCGGACCAATTTCCCTGACGGCCTTAGCCTCATCTCCAAGGAGCTTTCTCAACGTCTCTGTCAGCATCATACTCTACCTCCCAGCTGTGATAGGACTTAACATTTCTTGACTCAATCAGTTCTACTACAACTCTGAAATACTTACTCTCGTAGTCCATTCCTATTTTAGCCGACAGACGATTCCGGAACTCCCTGTCTTGAAGGTCTTCTTCATCGGAAAATGAAAAAGACTCGATGACGTACCCATCGCCATCCTTCGTAGAGATTCTCTCACCGGCAAGAGGTGGTATGGGGTTTTTATTCGCTGGCATCGCTAAGCCTCCTTAATCGACCTATTTTCAACCGCTTCTTTTTATCTTCCTGTGTCTTATCCTCTTTTTTCTCAACGTTGATGGCGGCGGACTTTCGCTTCAGATGCGCCAGCTTAGACATGGGGTTTTCTGGGGTCTTCTTTATCGATGTATTTGACGCCTTCTTAAGACTAGATAGATTGCCTATCCTCTTTTCTCTCTTCTTTTTGTGGAGCTTGCTTAATCTACTCGCAGCTCTTTTACGCTTCCAAGCCTCCCAAGTACACCGCTGTAATCGCTTGAAGCGCCTATTCCCCTCGTGCTCTACGACTTCGTACACAGAGATCATGTACTCATCTGATGTAAACTCCTTGTTAGTTAACTTCTTACCAAGTTCCTGATCCCTGATCCGAGACTCGAAGAAGTTGCGCCGGTGCAAAGAGGTCCATTCGGGCTGAACCTCTTTTTGACCAAGAAGGAGTTTCTGCATGTCCTTTTGGGAGATCCCCGACACAAACCCACCCTCAGAACGCACCTCCGCCACGCAGCCGTGCTTGTCGTCCATTGGAGGATAGACGGTGCCTATAGTCCAGCTATCGCCTTTGTAGTCGAAGCTATCCCCCTCCAGCTTCGTGAAGTCAACGTTTTCGCTCCGACGTGACGATGATGCTCGGCCAATTGTCTCAATATACCTGACGTCGAAGTAAGTAGCCCTTTCTATCGGGTCTTCCGAGGGAAGCTCCGGCGCTCTACCACGAGCCGATCTAGCGATGCGCATGGCAGCCAGCCTGACATCATCTTCAGACGCATCGCTCTTCAACGTCAGCTTTCGGAGCAAGGGCTTATGGTTGACTAACCACACCGGCTTTCTGCTCCCCGTCAAATCGAACGCAGGCTGCATGACCTCCGACTTACCCGAGAGGCAGTCCGACTCCATCTTGGCTAGGTTCTTCGAATCAATGCCCTTGAAGAGCTTAGTGGGTATATCGTACCGAGAATCATCAATAGACCTCGTCAGCACCGCCCTAGAGTAGGCATACTCAAAATCTATCAGGGGTATTAGCTCAAGATAGGCGGATTCCGTCGTCTGCGCGCCAATAACTCCAGTATGGACCACCAACGTAGAACTATCGGTTGGGTATATCTCATACCTTCCCGCTAAGCCTGCGGTTGGTGCATAGGCAAACCATTCCTTCTTGGACATCCTGAAGGGAAATTGAGCCATGACGATTCCAGCAATCGTCCCAGCACGCCTTCGCTTTGACACCATGTACAGATAATCTGGCTCAGCCCTTACGGCACCAACCGTAGGATCGCCAGATGGCGTCATAAATACGAACACATTCCCCTTTCCTGAAAGTGCAACCTCGACCGGCATCCTATCCCCCTACAGCTCAAAGCCTAGATCGCGGAACATTTTTACGGAGAAATCTCGATAAGTCATCCATTTATCCGGGTCAAAATCAGCATTCTGACGGTCAAGGGCCTGATCCAAGCCATCCATTTTCAGGTTAACCAACTGCCTCATGTATTCGTCGATGGTGCCCATCTGCACAGCCTGACGAATCTTAGGTTGAGCGCCAGACTCTTTGCGTTCCTCGGTGAGCCATTCAGCCCGCAGCATACGCGCTGCGGCCTGCTTCATAGTTGAAGGGACCCAATCGTAGTCGCACAGCCATACCGCGTCTGCTTCAGGTATGTTGTATCCCGTATTGCCAGATCCCAGCGACATAAGAAGAACATCGGGGCCGTCCTGAGATCGGAAATTCTTGAGCTTCTTATTTCTATTGGAAATGGTCACGCCGCCATGAAAAACCGCCGAAGACACACCTCGTTTGTAGAACTCTTCGTCCAGAAGATCCAAAAGCTCGGGCCTTTTTGAGAAGACGATGACCTTCTCTCCACCAGCGATGACGGATTCAGTTACGCTGTCAACCACACCCTCTTGTTTTGTAGTTAATCCCCCGGGCCACTTCACAGGCACGCCTTCATTGACCTTCGGGGACTGAGGGATGGTAGCTGCAAATTGGAGCTTCTGAAGCTGAGCCAAAATCGCGCCGTTATTCATGCTGTAGCTTCCGGAGGACTCTTCCTTGGCAATCTCCGTCTCCATCCACTCAAAGAAGTTCTCAAGCCACCAATAGTAGAACTCGGCGTGCTGGCGATCGATAGCAAACTCGACATCCCTTTCATCAGCTTCCGGGAGTGGAATATCTCGGAGTACCTCAGGCTCTTTCCGCTGCCGCCTGAGGACCTTGTGCTCAAGCATCGAGTACCAGTCCTCCAAAGCATCATCCGGCACCTTTGGTAGCTCCCGGCCCTTGGGTCCCTCTGATGTCTCTGAGAATTGCGAACTCACATAGGTGGTTTCGACGAACTTATCGCTGAAAACCCTTGTGCCAGAAGTGCACGAGTCTGCTTTGTCTGGATGTTCGACCGGGATGCCGTATGCCCACTGACATGACGTCGAGGAAGACCCGAATGCCCGGACCATGAGCGGATACAGGTTTCTTGGATAGTTTCTGGCTACCGTTCCTGACATCAGCAAGACGTGCTTAGATCTGAAAAGCATAGAGTAGCGCGCTTGCATCGTTGACGGTCCACCCTTGAGATAGTGAGCCTCGTCAAATATGAGGCTGTTGAACCTAGTCTTCCTCAAGACGTGCGCTATTGTCTTGCAGGCATCTGGCTTGGCAGACTTGGGTGCGTCCTCCGGAAGCGGTCTGACACTGTTACCTACCTGCTTCCAGACCTTGGAGTAGGAGATGAGGTTGAGTCTCTTTAGGTTTTCGGGCTCAGCGTCTTCGATCTGCTCGATGACATGTATGTCTTCGAGGGGAAATCCAATCTTCTCAGCTTCCTCAATGAACTCATCAATCAATCTGGACTGAAGAACCACCAAATTTCTTCGGCCTCCGCGCATCCAGATGTAAGACATCGATAGGCGGGTGTTGTGAGTTACAATAAAGTCATCGGTTACATATAGTTGATCGTCCGCATCTACCTGTATGCACTGGCACTCCTTTTCGCCCACGGCTTCTATAGACGTGATAGATCTAGTGGGGTCTGGCTTACCTTTGCCTTCGACAAGATCCAGTTTTCTCTTGAGTCTGAAAAGAGGAATCCCCTCTGGAAGGCGAACCCTAACCCTCCAAGACATACGCCCTTTTCGCTTGTGTCCATTGTGGGTATAGGATGTTTGTCGGGATTTGATAGTAGCTGTACCACCAAGACTCCTTGCTAAGTGGGTCATATCCTCCGCTAGCTTTTTGCTAACGCTACAGAAAGTAGCTGCTAGTCGAGATGGTGTACCATCAGAGTCCATCAGCCCATGAAGGAGTGAAAGCCTGTCTTCGATAGAGGCATAGAGGTATCTTTCCGGAACAGATTTATCCTGAGCTAGCTTCCCAGCAACGCCCAAATCATCAAGATGCTCATAGAGTGGGTTTACGCGCTCCCCATAGTTAACGAGTCGGTAGTCATATCCAGAAGAATAGACAACCTCCATACCGGATGGGATGAGTCTAGCTACCTCCTTTATAATAGCCTCGTCAGCCGTTGAGATTGATGGCGTGGTTTTACCGAGATAACCATCTCCCAGAAGAAGACCAAGGAGATAAGGATCGACAGGAAGATCTCTTTCAGGGGTAAACTCAACGGGCTCCACCATTGGGATGAAGTTCTTGAGATTGCCCCACCTATCTCTAAGGCCCTCATCCATGATCTGTCGAAGGGACTTAGTTTGCCATCTCTCGTAGCCTCCTTTGCTTTGATTCTTCAACTGAGGTGACATTACGTTCCACAAATGCTCGTCGCAGCACTCCGTTGATGCGCCATCAGAGAAGGTAACTCGATAAACCTCTTTTTTTCCTTGCGGGTACACGCCGACGACTTTATGAGGCTTACCGTCTCGTCCAGTTACGTGATCACCTATAGTGATGTCGCCCATCCTGACCCAGCCAGAAGGGGTCAGGATTTTAGCGTCCAGAGTAGAGGCTTTTCCGGCACCCATAAAAGCAGCATACATCGAGTTCGGTTTACACAGCATTCTGGCGACGTCCCTCTCCTGAAACTTCCACAGTGGCCACGGAAGATCAGTGTCTAGCCGCTTCAGGTTGTTCTGATAGAGATCTGAGAGAGCACTCTCTACACCCCTCTCTTGATGAAGGCATTCCCAGCCATCATCTACCTGAATGTTCTGTTCGAAGGGAGCTATCTCTCGCCGGTATCGGTTGTTGATGCTTTGAAGCCATCCCGGTACGTCGTCGGAGATCTCGACGTCAAACCCGAAGCTCTCAAGGACATCTACTATCTTGTCGAGGCCGTTATCCTGTCTGACAAGCCACCTTGCGCGCAGGCGAAAGTCTAACGTTGGTACTCGTTGCTTGCTTACTTGGTCTCGTTTGGTCCCAAGCATCCTCTTTGCAGCTCTCAGGGAAGCAAGAGCGCCATCGTCTTGGGCTACCAGACGTAGCGCCCCACCGTTGCCGTCGACACACACCTTGAGCCTCTCAGACGCCACGGGCGAATCGTCAGACCTGAATTCCACCCGGAAATCAGGCTCATCCCGCATGAAATCCTCAGGCATTGAGCACTTACCGGAGAGTCTGATTCGCTTGTATTCATCGAAAAGTGCAGCTCTCCAGTTCGATCGTTGCCAGTCAACAATCACGTCGTCGAAGTCATCCGGCTTCTGAACCCTCGCCCATACGGGCTTGTCTCTCTTCGAGGACTGACCCACATGCCATACCATCAGCATCATGTGGTCACCAAAACCGTCGATTACACCGGAATCAATGGACACCCGGAGCGCCTCAGCGGCCGAGCTGGCTCTCACCCACGCCCGAACCTTTGCAAACGCATCGCCGACAATGAATCGTCGCGGGACCAAAGCACAGGCAAAGCGCCTAGCCCCAGATAGACAGGTTTCGATCAGTGCTGGCTCTATGTCTGAGCGGCTCGAAGGACCAAATGGCCCGAACCGAGCAGACTGCAAGCTCAGCATCGGAGCCTCGATGACGCCGGACTTCCCTATGGCTATATAGAAGTCCGCGCTAAATGGAACGGCCCTGTAAAAAGAACGCCCAACTAAAACGCGACCGTCTTGAGACTCTGACTGGACGTGCTCAGAAACACAGATGACATCATGGTTAGATGGTATGCCATCTAGCCACTCAGGCTTGGCCGCCGGAAAAGCAACAAGGGATCCGGGCCTGTCATTAAACTCAAACAGCTCGGAAATGAACGAGACAAGATCCGAGGGTGATATGGACTTACTCATGATACGTCATCTATGGAGGGAGGGGCTGGTGTGGATCCAAGTTCCGCAAAGAATCGGCTAGGACCTGCTCGTTTCCCGAACGCGTTTCGAGACGATGTGATAACAAGTTCGTCCTTTGCGCGGGTCATCGCCACATAGGCGCATCTTCTTTCCTCGGAAACCTCACCCAGCTGGTGAGGAACGATGCGCTCAGTACATCCTACGAAATAGACCTTCTTGAACTCCAGACCTTTCGAGCGATGAATAGTGAGAAGCTTGACGCGCTCTCCATCTGCATCACTTCGGCTCTGGGCATTGACCTCAGCGAAAGAAATCATGTCCTCCACACTTGGAATTACATGAGACAGATCTAGGAGGGCATCGAGGTTCTCTCCCCTGTGGTCCTCCCAATCCGCATATACGTCATAGAACGTCTTAGATGTATCCACCAAAGACCTAACCGCGTACACATCCTGAAGGACTCTCTGAGTGTTGGCACCCGATGCTATCATTTTTGCTAAGTCTGCGATGTCGCTCTTAAGCGTGAGAATAGATCTTCTTGAGCGATAGATGCGAGAGGCAACGACATCTAGTGCATCATAGACGTCTATGCTTGGGGATTCCTCCCATACATCCTTAGCGGCCTCAGCGAACTTTCTTCCCAAGTACCTCGATGGGCTGCTGTAAACCCTTAGGAGAGCTTCAAGATCTCGGGGGTTAGATGCAATCTTGAGGTAGGCTATTGCATCCATCACTTCTCGGGACTGAAAGAAGTTATTATGGCCACTCACCTCGTAGGGGATGGCCACGCCGTTCAGGGATGCCTCTAGGTATTGGGACTGAGCATTCGTCCTGTAAATACAGGCAATCTCGTCCGGTGATGTACCGCCCTCAACATCTTTTTTGATGGAATTAGCCACAAACAGAGCTTCTGCATTGGAGTCCTCAAACACATAACTCCTGACCTCCCCCCAATCATCTCGCTGACTATCCATAGGCGGGAAAGCGCGATCTGCATATTCGATGAGAGAGTTGGATACAGTAACAATGCCCTTTGCACATCTGTAGTTCCGCGTAAGCGAAAGCCTCTTCATGTCCCTCTTGTCAGCGACCTCGTCCAGCACGTCTAGATTTACGCCTCTGAATCCGTAAATACTTTGTCTTTGGTCGCCCACCATGAACAGCGATGACTCAGGGGCTGTCATCAGATCAGCAACGTAGATCTGAACAGGGTTCAGATCCTGCACCTCATCCACCAGCACATGATCAAATCGCTCTCTAGTGCTGTTCCTTACCCTGTCATCGCCCCGGAGCATCCTCCAGAACCTCCATATCATATCCGCAAAGTCGACTAGCGAATTAGCCTGCTTGTAGGTCTCATAGGAGGCTAATATCTGCATCATCTTTGAGGCTTGCTTACTGTTGGCCTCCGCGAAGAATTCGTAAAACTCCGTCTCTTCAAGCCCCTTGCTCTTTGCGGCGTCAAATAACGCAAGAACATATCCTGCTGGCAGCTCGCTATTCCACCTGACGTCAGAGAACTGCCGCCTGATGATCCGCCTCGCGTCTGACGGGTGCAAGGGCGTAAGATGCCCCATGTACTCCTTAAGGAAGCCGAGACACAGCGAATGAAAGGTTCCTATGTGCACCTCGTGAGCACGCGGGTGAGTACGCGCCACCCTTTCCTTTAGCTCGCTGCTTGCTCGCCTAGTGAAGGAGAAGGCAACAATTCTGTGAGGTGATTGCCCCTGCTCAATAAGCCAAGCTACGCGACTTTCCAGAGATCTAGTTTTACCACTTCCGGCCCCAGCAAGAACAAGGCAATCACTGCCATCATGTGTGACAACAGTGCGCTGATCTGGATCTAGGGACGAAAGGGTCTTTGAGTCATCCATGAATGATTCCTTTGCCCTTTTTATTGTCGTCGGCATTGTGCTCGATAGGTCATATTAGGTCAACCAGAATCATCCGTAATAGACACCTCCCTATCAAGGTGCCTGTGATCGGCATTCACTCCATTCCTTCTTATCGACTCATCAGTGAGGGGCACTTTTCCATCTGTGAAGAAAAATGCTTTCTTGAGATGCTTCGCGCCAAGCTTCCTCAGACCCTTCCAGAGCAACCATCCGTACAGCCAGTAAAACAACCAAGCACAAAAGGAGTGCCACCGTCCGTAGATAATCTGACGCCTAGACAAGGGCTTTAGAGGTATACCACTCTCTGGTATACGATGAATTTGTCGGCCGTCTAAAGTGCGTTCGCGAGGTAATCCATCATCTTCAGGCAACCCATCTCGATACCTTCGTAACTCGCCGTACCTATCTTCACTTGAGAGGGGTGATGGGTTCTCAAGATCATTATTGTCTGGAATCTCCATATCTTGGGCGCTTTGAAAATGTGAAATTGACCGGGCGATAATTTTGGTACGTCAGATGGCTTGAAATGTCTTCGTACCATATCCATGCCCACTGCACCTGTCACCCAAATTACAGCGGGTTCGATATGCTCGATCTCAACCCCTAGATGGTTCACTAGGCACGAGGACTTATGCCTAGCCTCTGCTTCAGCGCCTTTGGGTACTGCGCACTTGATTGCACTTGTGCTGTAAACAGCCCTAGATGGAATACCTACTCGCTGAACCGCCCGTAAAACCGGCTTAAGGGGGCCAGACGTCTTGCTCAAAAACTCGGCCTCTGCAACCCCGAACGCACCGTGATTTGCTGAGTCATCCTCAATATCCCGAGGATACTCGCCAACTAAGATTATGGGGCATCCCTCGTAACCAAACCCCATGACCCGTTGGAGGTGCTTGCCTTCTTCAATCTCATCTTCAGAGAAGCGATTGATGTGCTTGAGTGGCGGATCGAACCTAGACTTACGACCCAGCTCACATGAGGCACACTTCAAGCTAGAGCAAACAATGAGGTCGCCGAACTCGTCTAAGCTCACTCGTCATCTTCCTCAGTACCTGAATCCGACTCTCCTTCTTCCTCGGAATCCGACTCGTCGCCAGCAGGCGGAGGGCCGTCAAAGGATTCTTGGGTAAGACCACCGGCGGGAAGCTCTTCGGTTAGAAATCCTGATTTACCGAGGGCTCTCTCAGCCTGAGCCTGCTCTTTGCTGGTGAAGCCACCTAGACATAGTGGCCGCTCCTGCACTTCGTTATTTTTTTGATCGCTCATAACGTCTCCTTGTTTAGTTAGGTTCATATAAAAATAATCATGACCAGTGCACATATTCAAGTATTAGCGTTCGGGCAGACAGCATCCCAATCCAGTGGAGCTGGGTCCGACTTTCTTCGGGTCAGGTGATAGTGCCCGAGGATGCCTTCGAAACTGTCGGCGTTCAGAAATACACCTACGATAGGTTTGCCTTGGTCATCCCGGGGACACATCCGAGGTACGGACGTAGACTTGCACAGGACATCAAGTAAAGCGTTGAAGGATTGAATTTGCTCTGGGAAATAGGACAGGCGGCGATAGCCTGATTCGTTGATCTGAAGCTCGACGATTTGACGCTCTCGGCCGCGCCTCTTCGCATCAGCCTTTTGATACTTCGGTGAGGCTGGATTATTCAGGTCGACGCCTATCGAGCGGCTATTAAATGAACCAGCATGAACAGCCACTCGCGTGGTAGGGTTATGGCACTGATAGATCGTACCCTTATCATCACCATCTATAATGAAGTGAGTGGAGTACCCACGGTTCTGGAGTATTTCCTCAGTGCTTCGAGCGCTATAGCTAACATCGTAGTGGGTCACGATAGAGCTGACAGGGGTTTTCCTCACCCTACTTACGGTGTCTCCGATGGTAAAATCATCAAAGTACGTAACTACGGGAAAAGGCACACGGTAACTCTTAGGCCCTACTACAATACTTCCGTTCGTATTGGGGTCACGGCACATTAGGCCACGATCGAAATCGGCCATGGCATCGATTGTAGCGGGTCCGCAGTATCCGTCTACCTTCAGGCCAAGCTTATGCTGAACCTCTTTCAGGGCTGCGGTAAATAGGGCATCAGACGGATCATCACCGTAGAGCGCCTTGGCGTCATGCTTCCAAGTATCCGGAAAACCATCTGGAGCAAATATCGGGACAAATTTTGCGTTGTACTTTTCCGGACTCATAAAAACCTCACTATCGCGCTCGAAGATAGAGCGCTACAAGATAAGCAAGTGACATAACGCATAAGGCTAACTGTAACATCAGGCAGAGCACGCCTCATCCCGTCCACTCTCCATGAGTGGAGGTAAAATGACACCTGCTACGGCTACGTACTCTTTGCCATCAAACTCCCTCAGCTGGACAAGCTTGCGGCGAGCGAGAGCTTTTACCGTATTGTGATGGACAGACAGGTTGTCTCTAGGGATCCACTTGTCCTCCCCGCCCATCTCGACCAGACGATCGAAAGCTTCATCTTGATTGTCGTTGATGGTGTTTTCCATCACCTACCTCCTTGTGTTGATCCCGCATGGAGATCAAGCAGTTGATCAGCACTATGCATTACTACCCGTGACCAAAACAAAAGTCATGCATTCCTACGGGTTTGCTTGAGCGCTCTTCGGACCTGCCTCGGCGAGTAGGCTTTCTTTGCCTGCCGCTTGGTCATCTCTCGATGAGTGCCGTCCATATCGACAACGTCATACAGGGTCTGGCTGATTGTCAGTCTTGATGGAGCCGTCTCAAGAGTCTTATATACAGCTCGACCAACACGTTCTGTGGCTTTCTCGTCGAGCTGATGGGCTCTTTTGATTACCCTCATCCCTTCAACGGTGTCTTTTTTGAGCTTGGTGGCGGACATGCTAGCTATTCTCGACATCTTCTTCCTCTTGTTGGAGTTCTCTATATTTCTTCCAGCTCTCGCATTCAGAACGAACCCGCTTGGACTTGTTGTCTGCCCAGCCGGTATCGGCGCAGACTGTCTCGCACAGTAGTGTGCATCTCAACTCCCCTAGTAGGGGGCATTTGAGAAACTTGTACTCTCCATCAGCTGTCCCCGGGAAAACTAACTTTTGGTTATCTTTCATCTCCATCCTTTTCGTTTTCCGGGAGCATTTCAATCTGACCTTCAACTAACTTTGGGGGCGGTACATGCTCAGGATAGGTTGAGCAGATAAGCTCACTCACGACCGCCTTCATGCTTTTCCCCTCATCTAAAGATACAGACATCAGTGTGCGCCATGCATCTTCACTAAGAGACGATCGGGGGTTTTTGGGAACCTCAATCATCGGAGGCCCTCCTGATCATCTCGGATCCATACAACACGATCTCGTCGTTTTTGTAAATATCAGGGGCGTCTTCTAGCCGAACCCAATAGCCCAACATACTGTTCTCGTCCTCACTGAATTCACGCAGAACCTCTGCATCGATCTCGTCACCGGTAGGGAGCTTGGCCTTTATGCTCTCTCCTATCTCAGGCAAGGGCAGGGATCCTGTCCAAAACATGCCGCTCTTGAGGGAGTAGCATCGAATTTCCTTTCGATGCTTCTTAACCACCTCCACGGTAGCATTGTGCACTTTTGCTATTTCCTCATCAATCTGAGGCTTGCGTTCCCACGGCTTGTACTGCTCGCCACTATTTCTAGACTCTGAACACACCTCTCGCATCCAAGTGGTGGCGTCACCACCCTCGATGCGCGTTATAGCTTCGGCAGCGACAGCAACAATGTGCTTACAAGGCCCATCCCTGAAGGTAAAGGCTTCGCAATCACAAAGCATACTACCGTCCACGAAGTCGCCAAAGTGATGGTGTTCAAAGTCCAGATTGACCAGATAGTCCTTCTCTGACCCTCTCACAACGGCGTCGACGCGATTGTGAGATGGCCTAAACCAGAAGATGTGTCGCTTCGAAATGATATTCAAAGCCCTCTCTCTCGTTTTTCCGGTACTCCTTACGACCATCCCCGTACAAGATGGCGTGTATAGCCAACTGTAAAGAGGGTTACGCTTCTCTTTATGTATAGGTTTCTTATTCATATAGATCCTTGCGGCTCGCTGGGTATTCTATTCGCAAACCGACCCCAACGTCAACGATGCATGAGTTGAATCTGAGTGCAAAGCAAGGGAGTATTCCTTAAGACACTAGGATGCCCGGGAGATGTCCATGCTTAATCTGATACCTAAAGCCCTTTTGAAAAGCCTTAAGTTTGCAAAGAAGGTTGGCGACTTCATCGTTGGAAAATTCAAGGGAGGAAGTGACGATGAGGTAGTGCCTCAAGACATTAATTGGGCTCTGTTTGACGCCATCGAAGACTCCCTATCACGTACTAGAAAAATCCACGAGCTTGAACTGCTCCGAGGAAAGAAGGGCAGCAAGCCCGGGTTTTCAGATAGAGCATTCAAACGTCATAACACCGGAGATGACTGGCATGACCCCGGCAAGACCCCGCTGTACGTTCGAGGTAAGATAGCCATCGTTATCGATTGGCAGGAGTTTGAAAAAAGACTGGCAGAGAGAACAGACAGGCATCTGGCCGATCTTGTCACAGACGCCCTTAATGACAGGGACGTGAGACGGCAAATGCTCAAAGGTGTGACGAGCGAACATGCAGAAGAGGTATTCATCTCCATCCTGCAAGAAGAGTATCACCGGGGGAGGCTTGGAGAGGCGCTAGAAAAGAAAGTGCTGGAACTTCTTCGGGAAGAAACAGGAAAGAGGGATTTCGATCTCAGGCTCAATACCCCCAAGCTCCTTAAAAAGAAAAGCAAGGTAAGCGACAAGATGATAGCCGTAGCGTTCGAGCTTGTCTGGAACGTTAGGTTCCGAGGATTCTGGCGGCCCTGATAGGAAACACTATGACAAGCTTCATAAGAGGCATGATTGATAAGATAATTCGCCACAGAGGTCTATCTCTGGCCAGAAAACGATGTTCGATGAGTCGGTGGTTGCCACGAACCAACCGACTTTCGAGCTAGAATCCTTTATGGGTGTGTCTCGATTGAGGGACACTGTAGTAAAGAGTGGTACTGCTGATCACTCCATGTTTGAGGGGGAGATAGCCCTATCCACCGGGGCTGATGCGTTATCATCGATTAGTATCACCACAAACGAGAAGGGGCGATACCAAGCTGGTACTCAGGGTGAGACCGGTATGGGCGTTCGTCTATCCGGACTTCCTGTTGACGATCAGGTCGCTCGGTGGGGTTACTTCGACGAAAGAAACGGGATGGGGTGGGGTGTTGACAGTACGGGCCTGTTCGTTTTCGTGAGGCGAGCAGGACAAATCGTACACAAGACCTACCAAAGCTTTTTCTCGGAAAACAAGCTCGATGGGTCTGGGGCTTATGGTGTTCAGGCAGATCTTCTTGGCGGTCACATATTTCTCATAGACTTCACATGGTACGGGTACGGGAGTTTCAACTGGATCATACAAAAGCAGATAAAGATCTCGGAATTCGAGTCTTATATGTGCCGACACATCGCACACCTGTACGACCCGGCCGAAGACGATAACTTCTCAGGTGCTTCGCTTGAATCTGCAAACCTCCCGATACGTGCGGAGGTTGAAAATGGAAACTCTGGTGGTGATTTAAGTCTATTCATGGGAGGCAGTAAATTCAGCATCATCGGCGGCTTCAGGGAATCCTCCCGAAGAAATGTAGCCGATACGGTCGAGGGGTATTCTCTAACTGTCTCGCAAGGCGAGTGGGAGCCTATTCTCGCGTTAAGGCCACGCGACTTTTTCAATGGCATCCCAAACCCCGTGAACGTAAGGCTAGAGGGTGCCTCTTTCTAATCGAACGAGGACTGTTCGTTCAAGACCACCATTGCAGGAGATGTTGGGAGTGGAGCGACATTTAGTCTTCCTGACGGGTATGTAGGCTCTGAATCTGCGTCGGAGATTTCTAAGGCAGCTAGCTTTTCCATGGACACGGATGGCCTCAGGATACCTCCCTTAGAAAGACTTTCGGCAGGCTCGAACAGGGTCAAAAATATGTCTTCGTCAAACATAAGGGCAAAAGCTACATTGACACCGGACACACCAGTCGTCATCTGGGCACGTCCAGATACTGGCAGTGCAACAGTCGTGTCGGCGGAAGTGGAGTGGAGCGAGGATTTCTAGGCGAGTGCACACGATTGCACTAAGCCCCCGAAGAGGATCGGGGGCATTTAGTGATCAACGGCATTCCATGCTTCTTCGGATGCCAACAAATAGTGAGTCTAGCCTCTTCAGGCCCTCCGCGACATCCTCTTCAGAATCAAAATCAATAATCGGAATGGACATGGTCGGATGCGCCTCCCGATACTCTGGTGTCATGGCTAGATATATTCCCAACGGTTGACCTTCTACCTTTCTCATGCCGTAAGCATCCACCTCAATTGATGGAAACCGCTGTGTCCCAAAAACCAGAAAACGTCCAGCTAGTTTGAAAAGCTCTTTTACACCTGCATCCATGATTCACTCCGTCACGTAGAGGTAAAGTTCGGCCTAGAGCCTACCACAAGCTTTTTGAGGATCCTAGCGATGTTGTAGGCGTCATCATGGCCCCTGTGTAGCGTGCCATCGAACTCCATACCCAGCTCCTTTGTAGCTGACTTCACGTTGAAGTTGGTATCCATCTTACCGGTCATCAGGCCGAACAGGGCTTTGACGTTATAGTGGAAGTGGTGAAACGGGAAGTGGATGCCCTTTCTGTCACACTCACCCTGTAGGAAATACCTGTCCCATGCCCCCCAGCTTGCCCAAGGGACCTCAGAAGAAAGGTGGGTTTCTTTAATTTCAGATAGAACTTCATCGAGCGGGAGACCTTGCTCAACATCCTCTTGAGTAAGTGTGGTGAGTGATGTGCAGAACTCGCTCACAGTGGACTGCTGTGGGGCCACCAAATAGCTGATGCGGTCCCCGAGTGCAACAGTGCCGCTATCGAGTCTGACTTCGCACAGGCCAACCTCGATAGTTTCCTGTTGCTCGTCCTCGGGGGTCTCATGCGGCCAGCAGGTCGCTTCGAGATCAACAACTAATATTCTGTCCAATAGCGGCATATTACACCTTTGTGTTTGGGGGTCGTGGAGAAGTTCGTAGTCGCTCTTTGTGCTGGCGCACCTTACCGAATGTCAGCCGATGCACCGAGCAAGGGCCGTGTCGTTCAATCGCTTCGATGTGTTGCTTGGTGCCGTAACCCTTGTGGCTACAGAAACCATACTCGGGCCAGCGTGCGTGCATATCGTACATATGGCTATCCCGGCTCACCTTGGCAAGGATGCTAGCTGCGCCGATATGGTAGCTGAGCCCATCACCCTTTTTGATCCTTATCTGATGCACATCGACCGGAAGATTCGAGCCCGTACCATCGATAACAACAACATCGGGATGAATCCCAGAGCTGGACATGATTTCGCACACAACTTGCGTCATGACCTCTTCGAGGCACTTTGACAGGCCCTTGGCGTCGATAGCGGCTGGGCTTCGACTGGCAACGCTCCTGTCAACGACATTGGCTCGAATATCCTCGACGATGCTGTCACGCTTCGACTCAGAAAGCTTCTTTGAGTCATTGACGCGGGAGAGCCACTCGGCGTCAAGATTGTCACAGTCAATCATCACAGCGGCTGCTGTCACGGGACCAGCCAGAGGCCCCATGCCGACCTCATCGACGCCGATGATGTATCTGGCACCTTGTTCGATGAGAAGGTCCTCGACGACGCCGACGTAGCGATCTTCGATTTGAAGCGTGTAGGAATTGATATTGTCTTCCATATCATATGGCGGGCAGTAGGGTGGATAAATGTTCCAAGCATCCATGGTTGCTTTCTCGTTGTCAGACGCGCATAGGCATGACGATCATCTGAAGCATCAGATCGTCGGTGTCCTGAATAAGCGAAGGCATGGTGTTGTCGATGTACCTAAGCTCGATAGAAGCTCCATCGACGTTCGACAGAGCATCCTTGAGATAGTGAACCTGATAGCCCATGACGACCTCATCTCCGGTATGCTCCCCTTCCATGATGTCCAGTTCCTGCTCGACCTCTCCACGACCTTTGTCGGTAGCCTCCAGCAAAACTTTAGACCCACTGATGTGAAGTCGGCACTTGTTTGACTTGTCCTCGGCGAAAAGTGACACCAACCTGACAGCCTCCAAGAACTGGCCGCGATCGAACTGAAGCTTCCGCTTCCATTCCTTAGGGAGCACGTCCAAGAGGTTCGGGTACTTAGCGTCAATAAGCATAGAGGTCATCCTCCATTTATCATGCTGGAGGGTGATGCCTGATGTGCGAAACCTGCTGAAATTGATGACGGTTTCAGGATCGTATCCGGAAATAAAGGAAAGCATATCCTGAACGACATTGCCCGGGATGATCACGCCCTCTTTGATCCACTCCCTCGCCTCTGGCGTGACGTCGAAGAGAAACTCATGCTCGGCATAACACAGGGCAAGACGATGGCCATCTGTTGTTGTGGCCAAGATCCGCTCGTTCTCTTCATCGAGCTGAAAATACACGCCTGTTAGCTGGACCCGGGTGTCCTTTTTGTCGATGCAGAAGATCGTCTTCCCGAAGAGGCGCGTGATCGTCTCACAGGTGACCTTGAACTTTGCATCACTCTCGTAACCGTCGTGAATCTTGGGGTACATTTCGGGGTCCAGTCCGGCGACACGGCTCTTGATTTTTCCGCACTGAATGTTGCACCAGCCCTTGTGATCTAGCTCGAAGTTAATGTCACGGCTCTCGCCTTTTGGGAACCGGCTGATAAGTGCATACAAATCGTCGCCCATCAGTGCGGAAGCTCCGGGAGTGTGGACGTCAGCCTCGATCTCGACGACTACGGTCTCGCTGGTGTTCGTTCCAGCAAGCACCACGGTGCCGTCCTCTCTTGCGTCTACAAGCATGGAACGCATGATTTCGTTAAGGTCTTTGGACCCCACAGCTCTCTTGGCTTTGGAGGCTGCTTCCAAGAATACCGGCAGTTTTGCGCTGAATTTCATCGTTATATCGTCCTTGAATTAAGTAAGGTAACCCGACGCCCAAGACGGTCCTTGGTAGTCACTTTCCTCAGCGCTGGGCTCGTTCCATTCACCCGCAAGCAAGTGCGCAGGCTTCTCGAAACCATCGTTAGGGGTGAGGTATTCGTTTCGGCATCCGGACACCAGAAGCGTCCATATGTCGAGGTCATTCCAGTGCTTGATCTTTGTCTGGATCCAGCTAAGACCGCGCTCAAATGCCATTTCTAGGTACTCTTTTGCGCCATCAATGCCACCGAGGTGATCGACAGCTGCCATCATGTTGTTCAGGCGTCCCGTATCCCTAGGCAGCGGCTTCACGCTGGCGACACCACGGTCATGGCGTCTGGCGAGCCCATACACATGAACTTGCAGCTCCAGAAGCACTTCATACTCCCTCCAAGCGTCCGGCGTGTCCTCGGCCATGATGGCATACGCCTGCTCACGATGATGGTACTGGACGCACGAGAACAAATACGCCTCGCGATTCGACCCATCAATCGGGGAGGGAGGGATTAGGGAGGTTGGGGCAACAAACGACTGAGTCTCTGACTCGGTCGTCACAACCGTCAGGTTGTCTAGATCTTCAAATTTGGCGTTCGATTTAATTTCAGATCCAGACGTCTTTCTCGAAATCACTCCCCCAACCTTATTCCTCCCCGGCGAAGCCGGAATCTCCGAAGGCGAAGCCGGAGGGCCGCCGAAGGCGGGCCGGAGGCTCTTGCCCTCCTTCTTTGAGTCCGAAGGAACGAAGACACGAGCGGAGCGAGGGTCTGAGAGACGATCGGACATATCATCCTTATCTCTTCTTTTATTGTATATATTCTGTCGGGGTTTATCGACCCCCCTAGAAAAGGACCTCGAACCCCCCTCAAAAACGGCGTCCTCTGGGGTGGGGTAAATCTCTACTCGCGAGATTCCGCGAGACGGCCGGTCAGGTCTGGGCTGCTGGGCCTTCGTATCGATAAAGGGCACGTCAATCTCATTTGGCCGACCCTCGATTCGATCAGGGACATCGTCGGCGATCATGTCCTCGTGAAGACCGGGGGCGAGCTTACCATCCTTGTCCCTGATCACGATCGTGTTGTTATAGTCAGGCACGAATCTGTTATCAGCAAACTCCTGAAGCAAGCTCTTAGTGATTTTACATCGCCAGATGACATTAGGTAGCTGGCCGTGAGCCTTAGGGTCCCAGCGCTCTTTGACATCGATGTAGCCGATGCTAGCAAGCCTCTTCGTGGCCTTGATGCGCTGGTCTTTCGAGATGCCTCCCAGCTGTTCAATCTTTTCAGCTCGAAGCGTACAGAAGCCATTAGCTTCGGTTACCCGTGAGATGGCACTTAGTAATGAAAAGGCTGGGCCATACCCATTGAGGTGCTTCTGAACAACGTAATTGTCTAGCTCATGTATGATGAGCATATCAGTCTCCTTTGGCGTTACGAGCGTGCACACGATTGCACGATATAGGTCTTCTAGCTTAATGCACACAGGTGCACTTAATCTTCATTCCAATAACGGGGCCTTAGTCTGGCCCGCCACTGAGAGGATAAGGGGAGCCCGGATTCGTCTAGCCCTGAGTTAACCCAAGACTCCACCTTCCGGCGACCTTCAGAGGACAGAAAGTAAGTCCTCTGGCTTTTACGTTCTCCAGCAGTGATGACGCCACGGCTCAGGCATCCATCGATTGTGGCTTTGGAAAAGTCCTCTAGCTTATTCAAAACCAGACCCCTCACACCCCTCTCAGCTTTATGGTAAGCAAGGTGCATCATTAGTCTGCACATCTCACTGGTTAAGGGTATCTGGGTTGAAGTCATGTGATCGATCCGGGAGCTGGTGGACTGATAAACCCCTTCAGGCAGTAACCGCATCTCACGGCGGAAACTCCCTCCACCTCGGTCTCTATCTCATATCTCTTCGCAGAGCCATACGGATATACCGGCTGGATGTCCTTCTCTCTAAGCTCATGCTCGATCGATGAGATGAGGTAAGGTGGGGCTGATACAATGGCTTCTCTAGCACCCGAATATTCTGCTAATTCCGATAAAGCCTTCGCTAGGCCAGCAATTTCTTCTGGCGGCGGCGGCTCTTCAGGCACGCATTCAAGGAGTTGTCGCAATCGAAATCTTTGATTGGTTGGTAGCTCGAACACGCCCTGCTTTCTCATCTCCCTAGAAGGGGTGAACAGGGTTAGATTCACAATAGATCGTTGGTCATACATAATTACCTCAGGCGAGCCTAAAGGCATCGCGTTAAATTAGCAAGCACTAGGATCCTTTTCTGAAATCCTTAGATTGCTCTAGAAGTTTGATCACGTGATTGGGTTTCTTGATAAGGTATTCAGCTACTTTTAGGGCACGTGACTTGTACGACGATGCGGCATTATCTATGAAAGGACGTTTCACGCGCCTGTCCCACTTCATTCCCACGGCTTCGTCGTAGATCACGCGCCTCAGATCCCAAGTCTCAGGCTCATCGAAGTTCTTTTTTCTGATAGTTCTGAGAAGATCCTTGTCTTTCGATATTCTCTTGTGGGCTTCCTTAAGAGCCTTCTCTAGCCGTACATTTAGCGACATATGCTATGGTCCTCTCGGGAGTACGCGCACGCGCCCTCGCGCACGCAAGAATGGGTTTAACGAATGAGAGCAAGCTCCCTCGACACAAGACCAAAGTCTCGATCGAAGATGTAGGCAGCCTGACCCCTGTCTCTGGTAGTGTACCCATTGAGGTAGTGCCAGCGGTCGTCTCCAGCAAGCGAGGGGGTCTGTAGGATCGTGATGCCGTCATCAACTTCATCTATGCCGTGGAGGTGGCCCACGATCCAGTACCTGAACCTAGTTGATCCCCACAGGTCAGGGCGATGTTTGGCCATCATCATGCCGTATTTTAGTGGACGTGATGATCTAGATCCCCTGATGCCGTGACCGTGGTGAAACCCTATGGCAACGTCGCCGAACTGGTCGTATTGGTATGGCAGGATCGTATTGACGATACTTACGTCGTCATCCTTGGAGTAGCCGTGCCGAAGTCCGCACCAAGCAACTTGACTCGTCCTCCAATCATGATTTCCCGGAACCACTCGGACCTCTACATGGCCAAGGCACCTGAGCATATCAATAAGCTCAATTTGAAGCTCATAGCCTGCGATTAGACCAGTCAGAGGTAGTCCGTCGTTATCTTGGGGCGTGCCCGAGTGAGTTTGTGCGTGGTCGTTGTCACTATTCCACCAGTCCGATCCCAATATTAGCTGGACTCTCTCTGGTCGCCCCCTTTTGGTTATCTGAGAGATTAGGCGACTTGTGGTCTCCAGCAGGTGCTCTCTCGTTTCTTTAATGCCAGTCCCATCGACGTTCAGCTTATCGATGTGAAGGTCCTGAGGGGCAAATACGGCTAGGAAATGCTTCTGAGGAAGGTCTAATTTTTGGACGTCTTTGCGGGGAGGGTGGTGAGATACATGATCAAATAGAGGCTCAATGACGCCTCGGTTGAAGTTTCTCCACTTGTGAGCGTCCTCTACTGTGAGCTTCCACTTTTTTCGGTTCCATTCTCGCTCGAAGACACCCCGCTGTTGCATCGCCATATCGCTGACGAGGTCTGGAGTGGAACGTAATACGTGTTCTTCGTCTGTGAAGGGATCTTCATCGTGTGTCCATCCTAGAGCTACCTTGAAATCGATGAAGTCTTCTCGCCTCCATCCGAATCGATGACAGACTTTGTTGATGGTCTCACCCTTATCAACATGATCTGAGTAAGCCGTCTTCATTTCCCGGACAGTTTTACCATCGACCTGAATATTCTTTTTTCGGCCGCGAAGAAAGACAATGTATACGTCGTCTTCCTTGTTGTAGAAATAGGACCGCTTGATCTCCGTTAGCCCGATGGCTTGCTCCGGCGGCTCTTCCATCCCGGGATCCATGGTCGGAGGAACGCTGGATTCCTTACCCCATGTCCAGTCGGGATCTTCGGATCCAGAGCCCTCTTCCGGCGTACCCTTGCTCTCCTGAGTAGCCTCTTGCTCTTCCATCTCAGATGTGACCCGGTACAGGTCCCTCTCGATAGTGCTGAGGCTGACTTCCGCGTCCTCGTTCTCATTGTATAGCTGAGCAATCTCTGGGACGCTCTTCTCAGGATAGTGCTCGGAGATATAAGCAAGGTAGCCATCATACCGTTTCTTCATACTGATCTCGTCCGTTATCTATGCACTAGTGTAGTTGTCACTTAATCGACCGTAGACCAAGTCTGAGTCAGACTCAGCTTTTCTCGTATTCTTCTAGGGCCGGTGTAATGTCAGCCGACTTCCCATCTGGAAGCATCTCGCAGCAAGACAGTAGCGTGAACAGTATTGATCGCTCTTCCAGTGCTGTTTCGAGATGACGCCTGATCTCACTCAAAAGAGCTACGTTAGCCTCTATGCCAGAGTGGTTCTTGTCCGGGTTAAACTCGTCTGCCGCCCAATCGATGTTCAGGCGGATAGGCAGGTAGGCTTCTGTTCCACTCGAAGGGAGCCTCAGGGCAATCTCGATGACTTCAAGCCTTTCATCAGGCATTGCCTAGGACCTCTTCGAGTCTTACTTTGAGGTCCTTTAAGCCCTCTTCCCCGACGCCGTTATTATCCATTTCAACGAAGACGTCTTCATAGTCAGGTAGCCACTCATGTTTTTCAGAGATGTGCGACGCGACGGATTGAGCCTGATCTCTTTTCATGTATAAGCCGATCGCCTTATGCCCCATGGCTCGGGCTTTCCGGAGAAGCTCGGCTTCGTTTCCGTGGCGGCAGTCTGTGATGACAGCGTTATGACCCTGCTCTAGAAGCGAGACGGCGTGATTCCACGCTTTTCGAACCCAAGTTTCAATATAGATGTCCCTTGCGGCCTCCCCCAAGTCCTGAAGAATGGTCCTCGGGCTTGCGTATTTTCTGAAAGTCACCCTTTCGTCACGCAGGTCGACGATTTCGAAAAGCCCAGCATCAACGAATCTTTTGTAGGAGGGGTTAATAAAGATTGCGAAGGCAGTCAGCGATTCTTCATCTGTCCGGGCGTTTCTGGAGAGACGAACAGTATTGTCTTGGTACATATCCTCAATCTTAGTCTCCTTGAGGTCCCCGTACAGTTGCTCATCGCTCAGATCGTATATGAGCCTCGCTGCGTCTTTGAGGGGCTTTGCAAACGCTAAGATCTCTGTGTGCCCATCTATGACATCTACGAGAACCTCCCCAGCGGTATCCTTTCCGCTCCTAGCTTTCCCAGACAATAATATTAAGGTTCCTTTTTTATCCGACATAGCATTCTCGAAAGATATGTTGTTACCTATCTAAACACGCAAGGATCCTACACAATTATTGACGATCCGCCAACCAGTTTTGTACTGTCACTGTAATAATAACCCGACATCAGGAGATAACGATGCCGAATCAGTCAGAATGGACGGAAGAGGATGATGAAATTATGCGAGAGGTATTCCTAAAGGGTGGCCTCCCAAGCGTGAGGGAGAAAGGGCTGCTCAAAGACAAGTCAGACAGCTCAATATATTACCGGTCTAAGCAGTTAGGGTTGAGTAGGAGGGATTATCAAAGGGAGCGTCGGAGGGAGTTGGTGGAGGAAGTTAAGGGTTTAGCAGAGAAGGGTCTAGACGCCAGAGAAATATCAGAAGAGTTAGATGGCGAGTTTGGTGTTGAGTACATCGTGGATTTTTGCAGGAAGGCTCTCATAACTCTCACGCCATTAAAAAGCAGAAGCAGGAAGCCATACACCCCCGAAGAGGACGATGTCATTAGAGAAAGGTATCCTGAAGAGGGTATGGATGTAGCCTCGTCGCTTAATAGGTCTAGGATGAGTGTGTCTGGACGGGCGAACAGACTAGGGGTCCGGAAGAAATCCCATATTGGTTCACTAAAGAGCGCTGATCCTGAGCAGATTAGGCGTATGTATTGGGACCTTAACCTAACGCTTGAGGAAGTGGGTCACGTGTTCAACGTAAGCTATGAAGCCGTTCGGAAGTTTATGGTCGTGAACAACATCCCGACGCGGGATAGGGGTGGGGTGCATGAGTCTAGGGCATCAGAGAAAGCTGAGAGGGAAGCCCCCTCAGCTCATAATATTATTGATCAACTGCTTCTTTGAAATACTTGAAGGGTCGGAAATAAGGAACAGTTCGCTTGGGGACATCGATTGGCTCACCGCTTCCGGGGTGGTACGCCGTACGCGCACTTCTTTCCCTTGGCTCAAAAACACCAAAGTCGTTCAGGCGAACCTCTTTGCCTTCCTGAACTTTACCCACGATGAAGTCTAGGGTCTCCCCTACTACTTCCTTGGCCTGCTTCTCCGTAAAGCCAAAGGTGGTGGAAATGTGCTTTGCAATATCATTTTTTGTCATATTCATACCCTCGTTAGGATCATCCCTACGCTAGATTGAATACACCTAGCACAAAGAAGGGTATAGCTCCGGATCCGATACTGCAACACCCTCTCTTACTCGGAGTCTTCCACAAGAGAAATTCCCCGGGCGGCATACCTGTCGCGCTTTGGGTCTTCTCGTCTGTGGATATAGCCCTTTTTGTTGAGTGCTTCCACCGTGTACCTGACCGAAGAAGCCCGGGGCTGGCCGAAATACTCAGCAATTTCTCGAAGCGTTGGAGACTCTCCAAAGTCTTCGATTAGATTACCGATAGCCTCTAGGACTTCCGACTGACGTTCTGTAAGTTCTGGCTTGCTCATGGTGCCTGTATTGTCTGAGACAAAGTGATTGACCCTTATTTTTTAGGGTGTGTCGCTGACCTTATTGACGCCGTACACAATGAGGATGGTCGTAGAAGCGCCTAAAATGAACCCGAGACCGGTAAACACAGTCCCTTTGTTTTGATACCACCAGCTTGATCGCTCATCTTCAACCTCTTTGAGCTTTTCGTCCGCGATAGCGAGCTTATCCCAGACAATACTAGCGTTCATTTTACACAGCTTGTTGTTTAAGGTCGCATCAACGTAGGTATCCTCGGCGTACAGGCGAAGCTCTACAGCGGCCTTTAGCTTGGCGTCGGACAGGAAATATCCCCCCTCTACGGGAAGCTCAAGATGACGTAAGCAAGCTACATCCTCATCAGTGGTAGCCGTTACGCCGAGAACTGCGCCCTCGCCCTTATCGGGGGGAGGATTTATCTCGCTTAGTCCGACCTCCGGCCTTTTAGTATCTTCTTTTTTAGACGTGGTCGCACACGCTGGCGTGCACACGAGTGCGATGACTAATGAGACAGCAATCCACGTATGTGTAAGAGAAGTTCCACTCCGTCGTCCTCTGGAAGCTCGTGAGCTGTCATAAGCTCTGGAAGAAGCGTCTGAATTCTCCATCTCTTTTCCTTGAATGAGAAGTTTATACCGTCAATAGAGCTGTCGCCTTCTACTGCAACGAAGTGATTGCCCGACAGTCGGTTCGTTTTACCAAGATAGATGGCTCTTTTGCCGCTTCCGAAGTGAACAGAAGCCCCCGGCAGTGGTTGTTTTTGGATGCTACTAAAAACCTTGTCAGCAAATTCCTTTACGACTTCGACATCAATAACGTCGACAGGATGGGGCTTACTGAACACATACCTTCCCTCATCGTCCCCAATCTCACATAGGACCCATTCGCCCCTGAACTCGCCGCAGTATATGAGAGCCCTCTTCAATCGACTGCTTGCTACAACATCACCTGAGCACGGAGAGACGGTATCAACAATACGTCCTGCAACGATATGTCCCGAGTAGGCGTCAAAGTTAGGGAGGCTCCAGACTTGAAGTTTTTCGGCTTGGTTTAGGGACTTAAGAAGAGGGCGCATATGGTCAACGCTTCTCTCTCCGTCATCCCTTGGGATGGGGGTTATGTGCTTATAATCAGTTACAATGATGTCATCATGAACCAGCAAAAATCCTCGACTCTGGTCCACCTCAACAAACGCCGGAAGATGCTTTCCTTCAACGTTGGCTGAGCCCACGTAGCAGATCGTCCTTCCCGTTCTATCAACCCTGAAAAAGTCACCCACCCGAAGTTCAGTTGCACCGTGCCTTAAAGATTCGAGGTCGCCCACTTAGAGTACCTTTCACGCTGAGTTTTGATGTCGGGCTCACTGGCGATGTCCTCAAGAATCCTACGCTGAACCTCGGTCTCTACCTTCTTCTTGGAGCGCTCTATATCAATCTCTGTTTTGGCTCGATCGTACTCTTCTTTGGCTAGAGAGGTCAATGACCCGTCTGCTATAAGGCTATCATCGGAACTCCTATCCTTCCTCAAGAGTGCAGACAGTGCGAGCCCAGCAGCCAACCCCAAGCCAGCTACCACAGCCCACCACCAGCGCTTTATCCAGAGCCATACAGATTTCATTATTAAGTCCTCAAGGTTATGCGGATACAGTGACCTCAGCAAACATCTCAGTAGTAGAGCCAGTCGTCGAAAGCACCAGCTGATCGTTGGGTTTGAGCATGAACAGGGACTCGCCTGTGATCACTACGGAGTTAGCAGAAAAGTCGCCCTTCTCGTAAAGAGAAAACAGCTTTGCGTTGCCATTCAGGTCGACTACCTTGAGCTTAAGTGACCAATCCGTTGCATCACCTACATCCAGAAGTATCCTCTCTCCATGGACGGGAGTTAGAGAGTCGAAGTCAAATCGACCGCCCGCTGTAATCTCTTTGTGATCAACCCTTTTTCCCTTCTCAACGTCGGTCCCGCCTGACGGAGCAGCATCTGAGAACTGATTCCCAGCTGCCATATTTTGCAAGATATTCACGTACATGATGTTACCCTTACCCTAGAGTTCGCCGTGCTTTTTGCGAAGCCTCTTTAGTTCCATTAGTGCTGAGTCCCGAGTCTCAAGAAGGATTTTGTTCTGCCTTCTTATTTCTTGAATCTCTGTCTCCAGAGAGTTGTTCAGGGATTTAAGCTCGGCATTCTGTGTTTTAAGCTCAAGGATCCATTCCTCTTGTGTGCTAATTTGCTTCTGTAGCTGCTCAATGAGCATTTGCCGACTTTTGGCTTCATCTCTCCAATAATCTCGGGACTCCTTAAGCTCGTTTCTTATGTCGTTGGCATCAGACCAATTGCGGCGATTCTTTGCTACGAATCTCTCGTAAAGCCACTTGAGGAATAGGATGATACCTGCGCCACCACCGCCGGTGATCAGGGTCGTTATAAAGCTCCAAGTTTCTTGATCCATAGTGATGGCCCTCCCCCGCTACTAAATGCCTTTTGCTCTGATCCACTTGATGTCGAGAGCTTCAGATTGTCCCGGGAAAATGCGCTGCATAATTTGCAGTTTCAGCTCCCACCCCATAACTCCAGCGTCTAGAACCCTATCAGCCTCTACTAGGCTATATTTGTTTCGTGGGTATGTCATTCCGAAGGCATCATGATCCCCCAGCTTGAGGTCGTGACTCACCAGATGCACAGCCACACCATCAAGTAACTCCCAGGGCTCTGTCTGAGTATGAGGCCGGAACTTGGAGCAAACGTTCTCTTCAATGAAATCCTCCATATGTCCCGGAGGTACGTACAGAGATCGATCAGAGAACAGAAAGGTTATCCCCCTGATCTGATATTTGAGAGCCCCCCTTCTATATCCCCATATGGACGCATAAGCAGATATAGCCAGCACCACCGATGACAGGGCGTACATTGCCCATACGCCCTCTCCGCCAATGCCTAGGTCCAGAGAAATGGCAACAGTCACGGCGAACACGAGTACGAAAAAGACCCATGCTACCCAACTTTTTCTCCAAGCCGCCCCAGCATACAATCTGAGTGGTGGAGTGTATGTATTTGGAGTAAGTTCCACGACAAACCCTCGCTGCGATCAAAGTGACTCACATGAGATGGTGTGCCGGAAGTTTGTCAGATTCAACAATGCTGCGATGATTTAATGTTTATTTGAGTCGCCCCTACACTATATTTCCTCCGTAAGGAGGGTATCTATACGCTGATACATGGAAGGTGTGGCGCTCGGGTTCGTGAAGGCTAGGCTTTTTGATCTCTTGACGCGCTTGGCCTTTGCCTTTGATAGAGCTTTTTCGTGCTTGCTAGACTTCCCTTTGTCCGGGGTCTTTGTATTATCTGTGCTACTAGGCATTGCTATACCTTCTCAAGCTGGAAGAAGGGCGAATGGAGATCCCCCTTGTCGGTCATAGTCGTCATCTGTGTACTCTTCAGCGTACTTAGGGACAACCACGGTGTCGGCCCGGTCAACTGATTTCTCTACGTCCCGGACGTAATCTTCTGGATCTTCCTGATCGGCCTCATAGGCACGAAACTTAGAGATGCTGAAATCGATGTGCTTTCCGATATGACCAGACACCTCTATGTCCACCCTTCTCTCAATGAGGTCCACATAAAGATCCACGTGCAAGCTGTAATCTAGGTCACTGTTCCTTGGCATTACGGCGGTGATCACAAGCTTTGCAGGCGGGGAGAATCGGATGTTTAGTGACGGGAGGTTCCTCCACACCACCTTACCAGACTTTTTGAACGACTCGAACAGCTTAGTAAAGAAGCCTGAGATGAAACCTCTTATCCCGCCAACAACGTCTTCGGAAACATCTCGAACCTTGTTGGTGATTTCAGACACAGACGGTATAGCTCTGTCAATGAACGAGCCTGTCGATTCTGTGAGCGCTGTCTCCTTCCAGACTTCAGCATCCTCAAACAGGTGGGCGAGACTAACCGGTCGCGGCAACTGGTCGTTAAGGTAGCTCTCAATAAGGTGTGTGCTGCTCATCATAAATCTCACTGTTCAATTCGTTGTGTCAAAGGCGGCTCCGATTATTTCATCACGGAGAGCCTGATGCTCCGCCCTTACCTCTAGGGATAGAAACTCCTTGAGTCGCACCGACTTAGCTGAATTTAAGGACTCAGGGAAGATTCCTCCAGACGAGCCGCTGAGGGTTTCGTAGGCCCATTCAACCAGACCATCAGGGTTTCCCGTCAGGGTTCCAACACCCTCTCTGCTTGACCACCTAGATACAGTATCCACGAGTCTAATTTTGAAGTCATTACAGCGTGCAATAACCTCATTCGTGGCATAACTGCCTGCCCAACCTTCCAAGCCAATGGAGCGGGCCTCGTGCTGGACCATGGTATCTAGGGTGCAAGTCATGTTCGCGCCGTTGAGTGGCGAGGACGTAAACTCTCGAATGCGTTCGCAAAGCTTTAGGTCACCTCTCAAAGGTTCCTCCGGGCAATCTAGGTCCATGCTGCTATTTAGATTATCTGAGATGGCGCTAGAAACAACTTATAGACTAGTAGGTGGTTCGTGTCTGCGGCTTTCGTATTTTGAAGCCTGCCTCAAATGCCCGGGACAGAGCCTCTGCCTGAGCTTCGTAAAAGCTGTCGCAAACAGCCATAACAGTTCCAGTAGAGGCTCTCCACTCACCAGTCTGTAGAGGATAAAGCTCGACTGTTTCCTTCCAGTTGCCTTTGTTGAAGAGGCGCGAGCATTTCTGCACCATAAAAACAGCGGCATATGGGTGGCACCAATCCACATCATCACTGAAGTTCCCATAGCTTTTCTCGCAGTTTTTGCAATAGGAATGCTCTTCAAAACCAGTTGGGGCGTTACATCCTCCGCAGCACCACACTTCCCCTATAAGCTCGTTGCAGTTCTTGTTAATGGTCTCTCGGTTCATAGCTCATCTCCAGACTTCAGTTGACCAAGAGCTTCGGCCAAAGTTCTACTGACATCGCACTCATGCATATAAGCCGTGGGCGGCATTGCTCGGTACAGAAGGCAGAATTCTTTCAGTCCGAAGCCTCCCCTTCTGGCTATCTTTTCAATAGATTGGCTGTCCCCGCACTGCGCCCTGTATTGAGCGTAAGCCTTCTCACCAGCCTCCCAAGGCACTCGTAGCCCTCCCATGATAGGAAACCCTCTCTGTTTGTCTGACATATCCTCGCCGGTTGTTAGCGGTCTTGGTGTAACTGCTTATAACTATACAACGTCAATATGGGGAGTCTCTATGCGAGATCTACCCCACTTTCTTAAACTCTTGGCTTTGTCTTTTAGGGACTTCTTTAGAAAGGAGATGCCGAGGTGTTGCTCGCCGATCAAATAAGCCCGCTTTCGGATGGAGATGTCTGGCATGGCGATAGCTTTCGACAGCGCTCTCTCGCGTTGTTTTTTGTCGAGAACATCCCATTTGCTGTCTAGGAGATCTATTGCGCCGGACAGAACTGATGTTCCTCCAAAATCTCTAGCAAGAGAGGACCTGATTACTCTTTTTAGAATATCGTGAGGATCTCCCCCAAGCTCTCCTAGCCAAGTCACAGCAATGCGACGCACCTCCCCGGGCATGAACCGAACTCCAAGGATGTCTTTCTCTTCTGGAGAGGTTGGAAAAGGAAAGTCGTAATCGCCTCTTTCAAATGGCACTGGAGCATAAACGATGGTTTCGCACAGGGATCTCTTCAGATCTTTGTGGCCTTCGATGCCCATGAGGTGGTTGTAGACAAACCTGCTCTGGTTTCCAAGCATCTCTTCAGCCATGAGGGCGATGATCAGAATGTCTTCTTTTTGCGCATTGGAGAGCTTGCCAAACCACATTATCGCGCTTAGTGCCTGATTAATCTCGCTGACGGGAGAGAGGTATGTCTGCTTCAGGCGCGCAGCTCTTATGAGGGCCTTTCTGAAGGAGAGTATATCCTCTCTTGTTAGTTTGCCTCGTGAGGCGAGGTGAGATGCGGACTCGAAAAGTCCCGGACCCGGTTCTTGCTCTGGATCTATGTCTCCACAGGAGCGGATATGTTTGCGTGCTGCCAAGTCTTTGACCCGTGGGGTTATTGTTGGGTCTCTTAGGGCCTCCCTCGTAAAAAGACCCCAATATTTAGGGCTCTTCAAGTACCTCCAGAGATCATCGGAAACGTGAGATATGAGAACACCGCCGACGTGGTCGGATATGACTCTCGCGCCAAGCCTTACGAGCGGGTAGGTGTCCTCCTTGTATGTCATTGAGAACGTCTTGCGTAGAAATGTTGTTGTGTCCATAGGGTCCCCTGAAAAGAGCTAGAAGTAGTACCTTCCGAGCATAACGAAAAAAGGGGCGCGCTGGAAGTCTCCAACACGCCCCGATTCCTTTTAATCAACGGCTGTTATGCCTACTCTTCCCTATTTCTCGCCTCGGCCTCTTCGGGGGTAAAAGGGAGATCGTATTTTGAGAAGGTGTCGAAAACTCCAGCGTAGGAGCAATACTGGCCTCTCATTCTTCTGGGTAGAACCATGCCTAGCTGCACGAACCTGTTGGCGAAGCCGTTAAGGATCATACTGATCTCTTCGGCGGAGTACCCCTCTTCGTCCCTTAGGTGCTGGATGAAGTTCGGGGTGTTGAAGGCAAAGGCTTTGTTTGTAAATTCCTCACCTTCTAGCAGGTTGATGTAGGAGAGCCACTCGCCTACGGTCTGCGGACCTTGTTCTTCCGATACGTTGTCTTCCATAATTGTCTCCTTGTTAGCCCACTGACTTTAGCTGGTCGGTGTTCTCTAGGTCTTGACTGAGGTTTTTGATGTAGGGCGATAGCTCCATCCTCATCAGCTTGGAATCGAGAGCGTAAAATGACGACCTCTTTTTCTCGATGTCACCAATTCCTTTTGATAGGTCTGCGTCCTGACTTTGGATGACAATCTGATTGAAGAGGTTGGCATCGTAGTCCTGCCACTTCTCCATCGCTTGGTCTAGCGTGAAGTCGAGATCACTATCGTCCTGCTCATATGACGAGTCGAGGGTGTGCTGATCAACTGCATTTTGCTGCCCCTGACGGTGAACGCGAGCAGACCTCTGCTTCATGACTTCAGAGTTCCAGTCATCTCTGTCGAGGTGGATGACCGAGCTGAAGGTCTGAAGGTTGACGCCGTGAGAGTAGTTCTGTGTGAGGACGACACTTCGGACATTGGTTTCGGCGGGCTTGACATGATTGTCGATGATGTAATCAACCCACTCTTCCTTTTTGTACTCACGCCCATCTATCTCGTATGCCTTCTCCTTGAAGGTCTCTAGCTTTTTGCCATTAGCCCAGATTTCCCAGCGGTCACTATATGCTACGGCGTGTTTGTCTCCCGGTATCTTGCTGCAAAGGTCTTTGACAGCAATGCCAGCGGCGTCGTTATTGTCTGTGAAAATAACGAATCGCTTACCGTTACCCATGCCCTCGTCGACGATACTTACGCACCGATCGATCTTGGGGTTTCTAGCGCCCTTGACATGCTTGCTAGGAATGAGGGACAGCTCTTGGGCGATCTTCATATCCTCGTGTCCGATCCTCTTCTTTCGTACGTTTTGGATGAGCTTTAGCTTTCTGTGCTCGATCCACTCTTCCCTGCTAACTTCGGAGTGCCCAATTTTGAAAGGCCCTTCGGAGTTTTCAATGGACTCAAGATCACGAGCGTACTTTGCCATGCGCTTGCTGAAGCGCTTAATAATACGCCTGTGCTTCTTGGCGACCTCGTCATCCATTTCAATCAATTCTTGAGTAGGTTTCAGCTCAGGGAGGTCGTAGCCCTCAACGCTCGACTTGCTGGCGTAGTACATGTTCTTCTTAGCCCAGCGCTGGAAGGTCTCTCTGATGTCCGGATCTTCAGACAGAGCAATCTCACGACTACCCAGACGCTCGCAGTGCTTCTTTACGAAGTTGAGCATTCGTGTGCGCTCTTCTCCGGTGTTGAACACATCTACGTTGTTTACGTGAGCCCACAGTGCATACAGCTGCTTCGGGCTGCTCTCCAGCGGAGAGGCTGTCAACATGACCTTTCTTGGGTGCGGCATGTTGATAGCTTGAGCGATCTGAGAAGAAGATATATTCTCACCACCTACTCCGTAGTCTGTGATTTCATCGAAGATAACGGCGGCCCACTGGTCCATGTAGTCTTCTTTGAGTTCCAGCGGCTCTCCGGGAGCTGACTTTTTGGCGTCGTTGCGGAACTCTCCCGGTGCCATGACCTCGACATGTGACATGAACTCTTCAGGGTCGCTGATGAACTTCTCCGCTTGGTTGCCCAAGTTACCCTTGAGGCTTTTGGGTGCAACGAAGAGCACCTTCTTTCCATTGTCTAGAAGACCCTTTCTTTTTAGGTCCTGAATGTACGCCAGCGTAAGCACGGTTTTGCCGACGCCGGTTTCGAGGGCGGCAATTCCTCGTCCGCCGTTTGAGTCAAGGTAAGAGAGGGCCTCCAATTGGGCAGAGTTCAACTTAAACTGCTTCTCTTCCCCTTTGACCATGCGAGACTCTTTGAATCCGCCGAGCATGTCCGGTTTGAAGGAACGCAGCCTCTGCTCCCGGACGGCGTCATCGCGAACCTTCGCATCTCGATAGTAGTTATCTGCTTTTTTGGAGGCGGATTCACTCATGACGAACCCGCCGAGCTTCTCAATGACGAGCGGAAGCGCCTCGTCCTCAAACTTAAAGACCGTCTGGTACGTATAGTCTTGTTTCTGGCCTACGACATCACCGAGGCCCTCGATCTTTTTGACGTACTCAACCATCGGGTTTTTCTCAATGGCTCGGACGGCATTCCGATGGTACGTGTAGTCGTCTCCAGACGGAATCCTCAAGTAGAACTTTCCGTCATCAGCAATAGTGACGTAAGGCTCTCTATCTGATGTCACTACCAGACCACCCTTAGCCTTAACCTCCATGGGAGTAGTTCCGGTTTGAGGGCTGTAGTTGTAAGCAACGCCCTCAATCAGGCGGCCCGACATATTCACCATGTCATCGACCTCCATACCGGTGAACCGGTCAGGCATAAGCTCGATCTCACCCTCTTCATTAGTGGTGACGTTACCCGCAACCACCTTCTTTCCGTCAATCTCAACGCATGGGAAGTTTCGCGTGAGGGCATTCTGCTTGTCGGCATCGTCGGTAATAGCCATGTACTCGACGGTTGCGCCGTCTCTAATGGCTTGTTCAATGTCCTCGCTGGGCACCCGATCTAGAGATTCGAGTGATTGAGGAAAGACTCCCAAGTCCTTCTTCTTAAGCTTGTTGTAAGCCTTTCTCTCCCTCTTTCTTTTCTCCATGTACTCGTCCATGGAGAGCTTCTCACCATCCGTGTCATAAACTATCTGCTCTGTCTCAGTACCCTCTCCCTCGGTGGCGGGATCGATACCGAGCATGACTGGTCTTCTCCAGATGTGATCCTTCTTGGGCTTCAGGCCATCGTTTACGATCCTTCTGGTGATGTCATCTTCGAGCGCCTTATAAAGAGCTTTCTTCTTCTTCTCCAAGGCGTAATGTTCGGGATCTTCATCTGAGATGTCCTGAAGCTTAGTATTCTCTGATCGTGCCGTGTTGAGCTTGAACCAGAATGGACTCAGCTTTCTGCGTCTAAAGTAGATGTCCTGAGATTTAGCGACATCGGTCATTAGCTCCAAGAGATACTGGCCTGCCTCTCTGGCAATTTTCTTTTTGCGAGTGCCCTCTGGTCCCTTTAGTATTCGCCTGAAATGCTTCCTGAGGTCGATCCTAGCATCTCGAAGATCGGCGCTGATGATGGCATCATCAAGCTTTTTTCGGATGAATTGAATCGCGTAGAAGAATTCCTCAACTTCGTTTCTACGGATTGAATTTAACCCTTTTTCCCACATCCTTAGTCGAGCGTACATGTTGAAAAACGGCATCCCATCGGGCTTGAAAGTCCGCCTCAGTGCAGGCTCAATAGTGGTGGAGTATGTCTCTCCAATTCCCTTGAGGATTGCGTTCTGCTCTTCGTCACTCAATTGAGCCGTTCCCGTACCCGCGACCAACTTCACGAATCCACTGACGCCATCGGGATCGCGCTGGGTATCGAGAGAGATGTTTTTCTCTCCGGCCAAAACCATGGTCACTTGCAGAATTTTCTCAGCAGCGAACGCGGCTCTTTTTGCATTTCTTTTATCACCTTCGTTCTGAGAGATGCCTTTCATGCTCCGAAGAGCTTGCTGGGTTAGCTGGGACATCTCACCTGTGACGAAGGCACCTCTGATCTGCTTTTCAATTAGGCTAGCCGCTTTGATGAACTCTTCGACGTGACTTCTTTCTATGGAGGGTAGACCCATAGCCGCAAGTCGTAGGCGTCCGTACATTTCGAAGTAAGGCCAAGACTTTCGCGAATACTCCCTTCTCAGAGATCTACCGGCCTCAATAGAGAAAGATTCATCGACTTGGTCGTCAATGAATGCCTTCTTTGTCTCGGGGTCCTTAATGTTGCCTACAACGTCCTTGAGGTCGCCGCGCTCAACGAGTAGGTCTCTTTTCTTTTGAAGCGTCGATTCAATTTTACTCAGAACGTCCATCGGTAACTCGTCCATCAAGTGGTTGTGGATCTGCGTTATTCATCTACATATTAATAATGCGGCGCTTTCTCGGAAGCAAAAAGTCGTGCTGTTTACGGAAGCCTTGCAGGCGCTCCAGTATAAAGCTCGATCAACCCCTTGCTATTTTCTATGAACTCCAAGAATCCCGGGTGCATAGGGCTATCTAGTATTTCGAAGTCAGCAGGCTTGATCCATCTCCACGCGTCGCTCTCCCAATTGATGGCGGGCCTAAACTCTTCTTTTACGATGCCTAGAAAGTGGTGGTAAGAGAACACCTTATCGGGAGATATGAATCTGTACGCACGAACAAGTCTGATGGGACCGCTGTAGCCAGCCTCTTCGGCAAGCTCTCGTATGGCAGCCTCTTCAGGCGTCTCGTTGTCTTCCAGACCACCACCCCACACAGACCACTCTCCTTTGTGGCTGCTTACCTTCTGACTCCTGAGGTTTAAGAGAACTCTTCCCGTATCTGGACACAACGGAAGCACGCCAGCAGAGGCCAAGCGCGGAGACCCACCCTCAGTTTTTCGGGAGGTCTCGGCATTGGTAAACGACTTTATTTTTAGCGTAATTTTATCCATTTACTCTCAACAGGCAGAGCGCCGAGGAACTCCCCGACGCTCTGCCTTCCTTGCCAAAGGAGTGACTTGGCTGCGCCAAGTAGAGCCAATCGGCCTGATGAGTTCCGATCAACTCCTGTAACATGCTACTAGTGCACGGGAGGGAAACAACCTTTAGATGAATACAAGGGGCTGCTATTCACCCAACCTCGAATCGATAAGGCTCTTCATGCTAAGAGCGTCTACGGTCGAAAGATAAATGTGCCGGTCCATTCTTTCTAGAGATCTGGCGGATTCGATACAGACCTCGTCTTCATCGTGGTGCCTCGCATGTCCCCTGACATCTTTGGTCAGATCTCGTGCATCCTGAAGGTCTGAGATGATAGATTCGAGCCTATCTGACATGGTTTTGAGAGACCTTATCACAGAAGAATGTGCCTCCTTGACCATTTCTGAGAACCATCTGGCGGGATCCTCAGAATCAAATGGTCCGGCAACAATATGAACGTGTTCTATGCCGGGTATTTCCCCATTCACCGTGGTCTCGTCAGAGACCTCAAAAGCATCGACCACAAACCATCCATCTTCAGTAGCCGATATTCGAATGTCAGCATCGTAAGACAGATGATAATCAGAGCCCTTGATTTCTACAGTGAGCATGGACACCCCTACCTCCTTTTCACAGCCGACCAGATGCGATCATGCATCTTATTCTCGGCCATGATGCTTTCTTCGGAAGGTAGCGGAGGTGGAAGCACTACCGACTCACCTAGCTTAAAGGGCCTTCCTTTGTACTCGGAGTAAACCTTAGCCACCTGCATCGGGCGCATGGTCTCGCTTTCGTTGGGTCCATGAATTTCAAGGACTTGATTGGATGGCCCTAGGACTAGAACCATCGGACCTTTTTCAGGCCGTTGCAGATTTCCGTCAGACGGCTCACCAAATACGACTGCCTCTTGGTGGTATCTGCGACACAGGCTGACAATTTCACTTCTGGTTATGCCGATGACGAAAAAAGACCTTTCCTCTAATACTTCTTTCTCATTGGTTTCGCGGTTCGTCTCTTCCCACTTGCCCTTCATTTTGAAAAAGCCGTGACGAAGCCTCTTGAGGTCTTTTTTTAGCTGCTCAGTTTGAGCGTTTTTGACTTCCTGAGAATCTTCGCCTCGCCAAGCGCTGACAATGCCCCATGACGCGCCAGAATCAAGATGACTCATGATTCTGCTCAGGGACGCTTCTGTGAGTTGTTCTTGCATGGTCCTTCCTCCTAGTTGTGGTCTGCCCTACTACAAGCAGAGGCTAAGAGGCTTTAGGCTTCATTTCCAGTTTTAGATGGCGATCCCCCCGGCATTCTATGAAGCTGATCTTCATAGATGATTTTCTCTGCCTCACTCACGACAGACTCCATAAGCTCCCCGTCAAGATCGCATATGGTTAGGAGCACAGGGCCATTGTATATGAATGGGTGCGCTCTGAGGGTAAGTTCTACGCCCCCACGAAGCCCTTCCTCTACGCAGACGCGAACCTGACCGTGTTGGCGGTACATACCCAGCTTAGCTTGGAGGTGCTCACTGAATGTGGGGTCGATGGGGAGGATGCTTCGGTAGGCTACGGCCTCTTCTTTGAAGCTATGCGTCTCAACTTCGGCTCCGTTGTTGAATATATTTCCGCCCATTTTATCGTCGAAGCCACGAATGGAGTGTAGCTGAAACTCGGGGCATTGGTGCGGAAGGACCGTAGTTTCTACGGAGCGAGCCAGACGGACAAGATCGGCCACAGTGGGAACGGAGTTCTGCGAAGGGACGCTGTCGTTCTTTTGAATGGCTGCCTTGGCGCGACGAAGGTCCTCTTCGAGATCGCCTTGAGCTGCCTGAAGATCGCGCACCCTTCGGAGAGATAGGCAGTACCCAGCGACAAAGGCGAGGCTGGATAGGGTGACTAGTATCAATAGGATGCTGTACATCAGGGCTTCTCCTTAGGCATTGCCGACTCTGCTTCTCGGTATCTTCGGACCAACTCATCTATTCTGGACTTCACAGCGGATCGCATAACCTGCTGTATGGTGCTTACGCTGACCTCTTCAGCTCCATCCTTGAATCGCGCATACGCAATCGCTTCAAGCTCTTCCATGCTCACTTCAATGTCCACCAAAACCCTCACAACACCTCCCTTATCCGAGAGCCTTCCTCACATATTGACTCAAACACATCCTCAGCCGTTATCTCCCCAGCGGTCATGCTTGCGCACCCGTTCAGCCAGCAGGCAATAGAGAGCGCCTCTAAGCCACTTGAGCGCCACCACTGCGGAGGCAGGCCGGTAAGAAGCGCCCTCCATCCCATCTCAGCAAGACTATTGTCGAGATGTATGTACAGTGGCATTGCTTTGTCAGAAGCATATTTAATCATGCTCCACGTGCCCTTGCTTTTCCCATCCCACACACAGATAACAGCGTCTGCATATTCAGCCATCTGCCTGTTTCTGATATGTCCAGCACCTCGCCCTAGATTCTTCCAGTCCGCCGGAAATGGTTTAATGGCCGGTTGTTTTTTCTGGCCCAGCGCTCACCAAGACGGTCAACGCCACGAGCTGTTCCAGATACTACCTCTGAGATGTCCAGCCCTGACTCGGTGATGGCTTGGCAAACCGTTTCGAAATCCGTAACCCCCCTGCTTCCAGCGATTACGACTTTCATTACGCACCCTGAAGATTTTCCAAGAGGTTGCTCTTCACACCCCGAGGTCCTAGCTTCTCTTGAGAGTATTTGAGTGCAAAATCGACTTTGTCATTACCGATAAAGTTCCTGCCGAGGGTAAGAGCTGCATATCCCGTAGATCCTCCACCCATAAATGGGTCAATGACGAGGTCCCCTTCGTCAGTGCATTGAGATATGACGTCCCGGGCAATCTCCCAAGGCTTCTCGGTGGGGTATCCTCCACGCGGCGGTCTCGGGTATTGGAAGACATCGATCATCGACAGGTCTTTAAGCTTTCGCTTTCCCTTCTCGAAGAAAAGCACTCGTTCATTGGTGTTCCGGTAGTGGTAGCCCATTCCCATGCGGATCTTCTTCATGTCCTTTGTCATCTTGAGCCAGATCAGGTCCTTCCAGAACTTGAAGCCCACGTTCTCGCCGACAGGCTTCATGATGAACAAGGTTTCGCAGTCACTGAAGGTGTAGAGGTGACTATCTTTCTTGAGGACCCTGTGGCATTCCCGGTAGAACTCATCGAAACGGCTGTTTGGGAAAATAGGGAACCACTGATTAGATGAGCCGTCGCTCTCCTTGAGCCTCGTCGTAGTTCCCTTGCTTCGGTGCTTTTCTAGGGATTCGTAGGCGGGGTCTGTGACGATGCAGTTGACAGACTCGTCAGGGAACTCCTTAAGGAAGTCAACGGCGTCCATCTTCGTAAGTTGATACTTATACATCAGGACTCTCTGGTGGGTTATTTGAATCTATCAGAATCTCCGTAGCGCTCCTTGGACCACTCGGGGACCTTCTCGTCTCGACATCTTGTGGCGTCCTGCGGCCGGTCATCTCGACCGCAGTCCTTATTAACTTTTTTGGCGTAAGGCCCGCTGGATCCTTTTCCAACGGCGTATTTTTTGCCCTTTTTCGAATAAGAGCCTTTACCATTTTTAGCAAGCTTCTTTGCACTGGAGAATTTGCCGCCAGAAGAGTGCCAAGGATTGGCCTCGACAAACATCTTGATACGCTCAATAAGAGATTTCATAGGGTCCTCGTTGCTAGTTGAGTCATGCCGGGGTGATTCTTAGGCATCCTCACTACGCATTCCAACTATGTTTATCTCTTGATGCTCGGGGGATCCTCTGGTCGTCTTCTTTTGATATGGTCTGCAAACGTACCGTTAGCTAGCCACATCTTGTCGGGCTGAACTTCCTTCGAAAGGAAAGATTTTAGCCTCACGATTCTTTGCTCACACCTATCGCATCTCGTATAGATGAATGTCTCGGTCTCTCGATCCTTTATCGTGTCATGAAACCCGAACACGCAACCAAAAGAACCTTGCTTACCAACCACCTTCCATTGGAAGATGGTTCCATCAGGTAGTGTACTGGTGTGAATGGAAGCGTCCTTCATATGCGCCATCTAGCTAACAGTATCTTTGCATACGGGTCAACTCGCATTTTTGACCAAGATGCATCATACCACAAGGTTCCATCATGCTTCCGGTTTGGAAGGTTATCGCAACAGGTCTCGGGCAGCTCGCGGCTTCTAGGGTTATTGTTGATGGTGTGGACTTGCCATCTGAAAAAGCTGAGTTCGCCCTAGAAGCGATTGATGAGGTCAAGTCTTGGGTAGACATCACTAAAGATCTGGATCTATCTAAGCCGCACACGATTGCAACCTTCGCGCTGAATTTCACTCGTGAAGTCCTTCAAAGGAATTCGAAAGATACGCTTCCCAGCGTGATTAGCTATATGGCAGATAGGAAGTATGCTCTGGCGGGGGAGGAATTCAAGTGGGTGGCGTGGGAGGCCATCCACTACGCAGAAAGCATCCATGGTGAGTCCAAAATAGAAAAGGAGTTCGACAACTTCCTTCTTCTTAGGCAACCCATAGGAGGCGGCCAGTCTCTATTTTATACGAGTGGTCACCCTCATGTCGATCTTATGTTTGCGCCCTTGGATGGCCGCGAGGAATTCAGGCGCTCAATATCGCAGTGTATTTGGTCTGAGTCTGAGTCGATGCTTCTGGATTGGGATGTAGAAGATCTTGTCCTGATAGAGACAGAGGAAGACAGAGAGGAATTTAAGGGCGAGAAGCTAGAATATATCGAAGAGTGGAAGCAGTTCATGGATGCGGGAGAAAAGCGCACCGTTCTTCTTCAGGGTCGTCAGGGAACAGGTAAGACTACCTTTGTTCATCACGTAAGGAGAGAACTGTCTAAGAAAACCCTCATCGTGTCCAACTCCGTCCTCCCCAATATCAACAAGGTGATGTGGCAGGACATTATGTTCTGGATCAAGCCCACGATGGTGATAATTGACGACATCGACTACATCGCCTCTTCTCTTTCAAGGCACCTTTGGCTGTTCGAGGACGGCATGTACTCAGTGCCGCTAACCCTCATTACAGCTAATAATTACCTCGCACTTCCAGCGGCTGCAAGACGCCCCGGTAGAATCGACCAGATACTGGCTATGAAGACGTCTGAAGAAGAAGCCATCGAGAGGGAGGTGCGCCAGTACATGGCGGACGCCGATTTGATAGCAGAGGTCGGAGACTCTGTGCCACCGGATGCTCTAGAGTTCATGTGCGATGTTCACAGGGCTTACGCCGGTGCTGGGACAAAAGAGGTGTGCCGAAGGATGGCGGTACAGGGTATGGATTACCGGCCGCCCGAGGATGATATTACATTCGGTAAGATTACTGGTGACATCGGGTTGGATACAATTGCATCGGAGGGTGAGTATCTGGGGACGACTAGCAGGTCTGCCTCTACAGAAGAAGAGTCCTACGAGTACAAGCCGTGGAAGGAGGACTCTCAGGGGACTCAGGACAGAAAACAGAGGTCGGCTATTGGAAAGCTCCTTACAATCAAGGATCTCGGAAAGGATAAGAAGTAATTCACTCTGCGGGAATTAACGTGCTGCAATGGAGACCAAGGCAGGGATCGTTGTCAGTAATGACTCTCAGTCCGCCGCTATCACTTAGAGACTTAAGCTCACGCCTGAGCACAGTCTTGTAATCATCTACCAGCATCGAAGCGCACTCATGAACATTCTGTGCAGTGAGTACCCAGCTCTTATCGGCCGTTCGTATTTTGCCAAAGGCCCCGTTCGATGTTGACCAGATGATGAGCTTTGCGAAAGTCATCTGCTTTGAGTATTCGGGGAACCCCTTTTCTGACTTGCCCTCAAGGGTCCATCCATCAGGCTTGCTCTCTTCACGCCTATTGATGAGGTAGGTAATGGCATCATCTGCGCTATTGAACTCCTGAAGGGATGTGTCAGCGGAGTCAGACGCAATCCAAAGCTCTTCTGACTTAGATGGTATGCGCTCGAACATCCCAATGGACGTCCATCCGATATAGAGAACGTAGCTATCAGATCCAAGTGACTTCAGCCATAGGCGATTCCTGCACCTGTTCGCGACACGGTTGCCCCTGACGGTAGCGGCATATACGCCTTCAGATTCGTTAAGTAGTCCACGCTTAAGAAGCCCAGATACAACTCCTGCGTTCACATCCGCTAGCCTAGTCGGCCAAGGGTGCGACTGAGTCAGAGCATCGTACTCGCTTGAGGTTATCTCAGGCGGTTTGTCGACAGGTAGCTTGTTGAACATACAGCCACTCCTTAGTTGAAGCATCCTTCCACCGCTGCGGATGAACAGTCCGATCCGCATTTCTTCAAGGGCCTTATCTCATGAGCTGTTATTGTCTATACCTTCCTGAAAGCATTCACTTCGCCAGCTCATATACCTCAAGTCCCAGAAGCCGTTAGCCTGATCCTCCGGGGCCGCCGGTGCGACAGCAGCATCAAAGTTACATTGCCAGATCGCCCCCTGCCAATTTCGTCTTTCTACTTTCACCTCACCAAATTGAAAGCTTATCCAAGTCGATGATTGAGTGGCGTCCTCGTAGCCCGTGTCCAGCCAAACATGAATGCCCGTAGCCGGAATTCCACATTGAGCTGATGTGATGATGGCCCATGCCAGCCCAGAAATCCATTTTCGTATGTGTTCGTCTGTAGCTAGGTTATAGGATTCGTTATGCTCGACGGTCTCTACTGCCCCCTGAAGGAAGGGTACACAGGCCACGCAAAATCTAGCGGTATCTCTCACCAGCTCGGAGTGATCAGCAAGGAGGTCATCAAGGTAGGCGAGCGTCACCTCTTCCGGCCTGCCTCGGAGAATCCTATCCGCCACGCTAGAAACCAACAGATCTATTCTGCGTGGATTCTCTTTCGCTGCTGAGATGCTTTTAGTGAGATTCATTTGCAGTCTCTGCTCTTGATGGCAAGGACGTTCCGGTAAGAGCTAAAGAAGGGGATCCGCCAACCGGCGACCGTGAAGGTATAACACTTCCCTTTTTCAATCTTCCCATACACATCTGCACTGCCAAACTTCCCAAAGAGCATGGAATCTACGTTCTCAAACGACTCCTTGTCGGTGAAGATGAGAAATTTGTCACCGTCTTTACCGTACCTCTTCACTGTTTTGTCGGTGACTTTTACATTTACAGCATCCTTGCTGTTTACGTATGCAGCACCGCACCCACCAAAAGCGAAGACTAGGAAAACAACGATAATAATTTTGGCAAAAGATTCGTCATTCATGACTGTCTCATCTAGGTTTTGTGTTTGGCATCAGGTCAATTAATAGACTGAAACGTACCTTCTGGTCTCCAGAAACACAATGGGTCTGCGTAACGAGGCTTGTTTCCAGTACCTGATTTTAATGTCGGAATTAGGAGGTCGGCCCTCCGCATTGGTAAGAGCTTTTGCAACGCCGTACGATAAATCTGCCACGCCTCTCCACCTCCCGGGGTCGCTACGGTTCAGCTTCAGTACCCACCTTCCATCATGTATGGCCCCATAAGGTCCTCTATCCGTGACTTCCGCCCAAACCCTGTTTCCGGTATGAGCGTGCTCGATCAAAACCATTGTACCCAGCGGAATACTCCGATGGGCTATCGACATGGCGGACGGATCAAACTCTTTTCCGTTGGCCATTATATCCCCGTTCATACTGGCGTCGCTCAGGTCGTAGTAGGTCGACCATCCGCTCTGCTGAACAGGAGGGGTATGTATGTCCGGAAGGTCGGCATCCCCGGACTGTATCATCGCGATAAGAAAAAGGATTTTGATCATACTCATGGCGTCTCCTTGTCGTGCGCATGAGCATGGTCGCTACCTCATATCTTACCGCGATTCAACAGATGGGTTTATTTGCCGGGAAAAAGGCGGAGGGCTTGGTTAGTGGTTTCACGCCTGACGTAGTCCACGTACGCGTATCCGCTGCGCGTTATGACGTGCGACGGCACCCAAATGGAAGCATCGATTTCGGGGTAGAACGTATCGGCTTCGGGCGTCTGGTTGACGTGGGTGATTCGCAAACAATCGACTTGATCGAGGGTGTCCCGGTACAATCCCTCACCACCACCGATGTACACTTCTTCATGGAGGGAAAAAGCTTCATCCATGGCCTGTGCAATCGAGTGCACAACCTTAAGGTTGGCTGCTCCTTTGTGCTTACCGGCATCCCAAGCTCGATTTCGGGTCAGTACGATGTTGGTTCGATTCGGCAGCGGCTTTCCTAGACCCTCGTAGGTCTTGCGCCCCATAATCAAGGCGTGATGCTTGGTTATTTCAGCAAACCTCATGAGATCGCACGAGAGCTTCCAAGGAATCTCTCCGTCCTTCCCGATAGCATTGTTACGGCCGATTGCGGCGATGTGATATAGCTTCATAGTGCCTCCAGAAAAAAGCGCCCCAGAGGAATCTGAGGCGCTTCTGATTAAGATCCCCACGTGGGGTTATTCCGCTTTGCCTTCGAGAACGCTGGCGATTTCTTCGAGGGTGTCGAGGTCCCCATCCTGAAATGCTGCGTCGAGTCGCTTTTTAAGATCGGTCATGCGATCTGCCTGTTGGAGCTTAGTGATAAGCTCTTCAGACTCGCTAAGAAACTCCTTGACCAGCCTTGACGTGGATTGGTCGATGGCGGTGTAGTAGATGTCCCTGACCTCGGATACCGGCCGATTCGAGCCCTCTTGGTAGAACTCATCCGGAACGAGATTCCAGAGGAACTTTTTGAAGAGCCGAGCGACCGAATCCTCCATATCTTCGATCACATCGTTATCAGCGTTGCGACCCTCTGGGCTTTGAACTTCGGATTCGTTGTCTTGCGTGACGGGACTAGCGGTCATTTCCTTATTCCTTTTGTCAGGTGATGTAGGTCTGTCTTCTATCGGGCGAATGCGGAATGTGACTGCCTATCATTTTTTCGCTTGCCTCCGCAGGCCCGAGCACCGTGGAACATTGGCAGGGGCTCAAGGTCTCGTCAAGCTTAATTCCGGTCCCTCCGCAACAGATGCATCCCGTCGAAGTTGAGACGAAGATACGACCGTGACCTCTACAGGTATCGCAGCCCGACTCGCTCGACCAACACGTGTGGCAGCATCGGATCTGAAATGAGCCGAGTGAACCTGAGGGTGACGCCGCTACGTCGAGGCCCTCTCGTATCACTCGGAGAACTCGGCGCTCCTTGAGGTTTTTGAGGTGTTCGGCGTAAAGGTCGCTCGAATGGATCTTGAGCGCGAACGGCGTCTTCCTATCGAAGGGATGGATCAGTGCGAGGCGTGGGTGATCGATGATCTTGGTGACGCGAGCAAAAAAAGTCTCGCTAACAGCAGACTGCATGGTAGACCTTCCTTGGACTAGTAATGCTAAGGGCAGTGCCCGTTTCTAGGTTGTCCCCGGTTGGGAAGGCCGACATTACACCAGTGAAACTAGGCCATCAAGAGGAATTTACAGTTTTTTAGGGCTAAGAGTTTTGCCCGGGTGGGTAGCGCGATATATGTGCGGAAGCAGCGCCTATAGTGGGCGGGGATGGGTTTCGTAGAATCTGCCAAGACGGTACTCTTCGATGCGATCTGTGTAGATCTTCAGCTCCAGCGGAGAGGCCGTGCCCCGGACTCTCCGGAACAGAGTGCTGTACTCATCGGCGTTGATCAGGTTGTTGTTGTGCGCCCTTTCGAGGTCCGGAAGGGTCCGGCAGGTGGTTATGGGCTGCACGCTTCGAGCGTCCTTCATGGCTCCCTCTTTGTGAGCTGTTGATAAAGGAAGGGTTCATACACGAAGCGTGCAGGGATGTCTATCCCTTTATGAGTGAGGTGACCTGCCCAAAGAACCGGCGACATGCAACGTTCACAAATATGGCCATGGCGGGATCAAAGGCGGCCATGATGACCATCATCTCTTGGGGGCAAAAATGCATATCAGTCCTCATCCCAATAAGCAGAGGGATTTTCATAGTTGGGGTAGTTTTCTTTGAGCCATTTGTAACACTGTTCAGACGACTCGTCATTGAGTTCGTGATACTGTTTGTCGTCCGTGATTTCAACGGGTTCCGAGCTGAAGGCGTAGCCGTCGATGCACTTGTCGGTGACGTGGTGAAGGAACACGCCCCTTTCCTCTTCTGCTTCGAAGTCAGATTTCACGCCGAATCTCTTAGAGATGCTGGCTTGGGATCTGCGGTCATAGAATGCTGCTTTGTAGAAGACAGCCATCCTCTCGCGACCCTTCTCATCGTGAATGTAGGACCACATGCTGTGGCTGCTACGCTCTTTGGTCCATCCTACAGGGAGCTTCGCCTGAATGAACAGGTCATCGATCTGCTTTCCGAACTCAAACCCGAGGCTTTCGAGGTATGCCCACGTCTCGGGCGTGGTTTGAGTCCCTTTGCAGTTCTCGCACGGGATACGATTACCTTTTTCGTCTTCGAGGAATTCGTAGTTGTCATCGCGCATGAATCCGACGAAGCACCCTTTGGCACGGCAGCTCGGGAACTCCCTCCCTCCTGAGATCTCCAGTGGGAGCTGTTCGTTTGATACGAATTGCGCCTGACCTTCTGCCTCTTGACGCTCGATACCGCCGGGTGTCATCGCTGCTATCATGTTTTGGGCGTCTGTCTCATCGCCCGACCCCAAGAACCTACTGGCGGCAAGTAGTGCGGCAGGTGTGATGCTCGTTTGGTCGTCTTGACTCATGGTTGCGTCCTTGTTTGCTCTTCGAGCAGTTCTTTTTTGTTGATGGCGTACCTATTGAGATAGCGGTTGAGCGTGCGCCGGTGCACATCTAATCTCAGGGCTGCTTCGTCGAGAGACTCGCTTTCTTCAAGGGCCTCGATGACTTGCGTCTTACTAGCTTTTGGTTCGTCCGGGGCGCGACGGTCTTCGGGTGCGTTATATGACGTCATAAAGAAGTCGAGATGTCGCATGGCGTAGGCAGAGAGTCCAGTACAGGCGGTTTTGCCGGTCTCCCATCTGGATACAACTGAGGGTCCGCTCAATCCAAACAGAGTGGCCAGCGCGGCCTGTGAAAGCCCGTGACCCTTACGCCTTTTCTCTACTTCCTCGGGAGGTATGTCACTAAACAGCTTTGCCCGATCTTCTTCATTGGAATCCAGCGCAATCATCACGCTGAGATTTCTGAGGACCAGCGCGGTGAGTCCACTCACGGGTTGGTCCTTACTTCCACCCATCTTCTCATGCTCCCAGCGATGTATCGTCTGGACATGAGCATCGAGCAGCAGGCCGAAGTCGACCTGAGAGCGCCCCATAGATTCCCGGATCGCTTTGATCTGGACCCCCGGCAAGGGTTCTGTGCTTGGGTTGGATTTCATTTAATCCTCGTCGGCATAGGGTATGTTAGCACGCTCAGCGACAGCTCGTTGAAAACTGAACAGGATCTAGTTTCGCTTCCTTGGCCTCCTTCCTAGAGGCGCGCCTAAATGAATGTTCGATGCCTAGTCGAAATTCTGTGGAACCTTATACTACGTTAACTTAGATGTCACCCCTCGGTTTCTGGCCGAGGTCAAGGTCGAGCCGAAGGATAGAAACACCATCAATCTCAAGCTTAATGCCAAGGCCATCAAGCAATGGAAGCATCGACTTGAGGTGCCAAGCGTCCTCCTTGGTGATAGGGCCATAGTCCAGACGCATTGTCTCCATGGTGTCATCCATGACAAATACGGCATCTGAGTCGAGGTCGTGACCTCGGTCTACCAGCACTTTTACACCCTGATCAGTCTCGACTTGAACCCTCGTGAAGTAGCATGTGAATTCGGTGCTTTTTCTCAGGTCTCTTAGCTGAACATAGAACGGGTTTGGCGTTCCGGCCTGAAAGCCGTTTGATCTGTTGATGAAATTGGATGGCTGGAGTTGAAGGATCATGGGATCTCCTTGGCAAACGAGGGCGCGAGGTAGCGCCCTCGTTTGATCGGTAGGTTACAGTTCAAAAAGCTCAGGGTCTTCGAGTGCTGCCGTAATGAATTTGGAGCCGATTCTAGTCAGTGCCTTGTAGTATTCGCTGGACAGATGGTCCCCACAGTAGTGGTGGCCCAGCTCGTGTATGATGAGATCATCGAGTTTCTCTCGTGAGACCTTCTTGAACCAAGCCTTGCCGAGCGATCGCACGTTGTAGTCCAATCGACGTCCGCCGAAGCAGGCGCTCCAGTGGATTGGGCCGAGCACGAACCTGATGTCGATGGTGAAACCGAGCGCGGCCTTGACCACACGCTCAGTGTAGTCGTGAACCCGTCGCATACCGTCTGTCCATTCGTCCTTATCGTAGACCTTCACAGGCTTTGCGTTCGGGTCGTCACTGTAAGGAGAGGACGACGGTGTGACCTTGCTCGCCGGTCGGATGATGTTGTGCTTCTTGATGTTCTCCCAAGCTTTCCCGGGGAGCGTGCCGCCGTGGACGACTGCGTATCCCTCAGATGCAGCGCGCTTGTTGGATTCCGGGTCACTCGGGTCGAAGATAACGGTCTTCTTTCCGAAGCGCTTTTCGATAACCCTCTTGACGGCGTCAGGGCTTGCGTCGCGATGACTGATAGCGTCGGTGACCCAGCCCTCTGCCGAGTCCTCATCGCTGAGGTTGTCGGCCATCTCGTTAACAACGAGCGCCCGAACATTCTGAAGGTAGCTGGGCGTTACGTTGTCCCGGTCCATATTGAGAGGGACCTTCTGCAAGATGTTGATGTGCCACCGATCTCCGGTCGGAACAACGGGAATGCCCATCTCGTAAAGGGTTGCCTCTTCCCCTTCGTTGACCTCGTAGACCTCGATGATCGTCTTCCTTCGCGTGGGCCTGAGAAGGCCCTCGTCTCCAGAGATCTCCGTGGCCAGTGTGGCTTCGAATTCTGACAGCCGCTCTCGGCGATTGAGCAGGACGCCATTGATGTACGTGCTGACGCCTTCGGGCGGAAGAAGGGTCCGTAGAGCTTCGACGGTCTTCTCGACTTCGGGCTTCGTCATCAAGACGACACCCTCGAACACCGACCCTTCGTCTGTGCGCTTACGTCCGTGGGTCCGACCTTTCTCGCTGAAGATGACCCGACCCGTGGTGGTTGTTATTTCGGCTTTTTCGCAAAGTGCCAAGACAAGCTTCTCTCCGAGATTGAACCGACCTCGTTTCTCGGGGTCGGATTTCTTCTCGCTCTCAGCGAAGAGCGTCCAAGCATGAGAGAGTTCAACAAACCCATCCGGGTCATCGTCTCGGACTACCAGCTCAGCTCGTCCTCGTCGCCCCTCAATGGACGACAGGGTGACGTCTACGCGCTGGACGTCCTCATCCCACGCGTTTTGAACAAGCTCAAGAGCGACGAACTCTTTGCCTCTTCGCTCTAGAACTTTCCTCAGACCTTCCTTGTCTACGTGAAACCATTCCATCGTGAACCTCCCTTTAGGTTCTGTGTTAATTGCCTCAATCCGCGCAAGGCACATCCTCACGCTAGATCAATCTAACATATAGAAAGGCACGTGTCAAGAGAGCTATTTCCACCTAAAGGGTGAATCCAACTGAAAACAATGGGTAAATAGCACCCTATAAAGCCTTAAGGGGGCACACTATGAGTAGCGTAGACGACAGAATTTACACGAGGGTTTTAAGCTTGGGCCGACGCAGATTTCCGGACATGGAGATCAAGTTCAAAGAAGAGTCAAAGTTTCATAGGTTCGTTGGAGAGCGGCTTGCGTTCTGGCTCTGGAGCGATGATGAAAACGGCGACCGCGTGCACCGATACCTTACGACTTACACATCGGTCATTGGAAAGACGATCTGGTTTCCAACACGCGCATACATCGAGTCGTCATCAGCTTGGGTGATACTGGCGCACGAGTTAGTTCATATGCGGGACCGAGACAGAATCCCATTCCATCTTTTTGACCTCGGGTACATCGTACCGCAGATCTTCGCTATGATTGCGCTAGGGGCGCTTGGAGCGTTCTGGTATCTGCCGATGTTATGGTGTCTTCTGGCACTTCTGTTTTTGCTTCCTCTTCCATCCCCCGTCCGGGCTTGGGCTGAGTTTCGTGGATACACGATGTCGATGGCTGCAAGATACTGGAGACGCGGGAGCATTGATTGGGCCTACATGAGGTTTGTCGAGCGAAAATTTACCGGCCCCGACTACCTTTTTATGTGGCCATTCAAGGGGCTTGTGAGACGTCGCCTTGAGAAGGAGCGCTTACGAATTGAGAGTGGGGGGATTTTAGAGGACCCGTTATTCAAAGACGTACAAGGCATCGTATTAGAAGAGATGAGCGAATCTAATTGAAGGGGGGTAAAGTGGGTGAAGGAGTCAGTGAGGCATACCAACTCCTTCACCCTTTCGTGACGCAGGGAGGTTCGGAGAGCGGCCGATAGGACATCGAGCCGATCACAAAACTGGCGTCACGAAGCTTGGCGGTACTGCTTGTGATAACTGCTCACCACAATCCGCCGTATCTGGTTATGACCAAAGGGGTCGCCCGTTCGATCATAGATACCTTCGGATTTGAGCTGATCGGCAATGGCCCGATAGCTCATGTCGAGATCTTCTCTCAACTCGTAGATATAGTCAACGGTGTATTGTTCTTCAGGGATCGGTTCCAGCATTACACCGTCGTCTGACAGGACATAGCCATAAGGGACATTGCCTCCAACGTATTCCATTTTGGAGATCTTGTGCTGAAGCGCTTCGCGTGTGCGCTCTGAGATGACCTCGCGCTCCCATTGGCAGACACTCATCAAAATGTTGACGACAAGCCTTCCGTTTGCGGACTTGGTGTCGAGCCTGTCTGCCACGGAGTGAAGTGTGTACTTGTCCGAGAAATACTCTTCGAGCATTCTGTTGAAGTCCATGAGCGATCGAGTGAGGCGATCGAGCTTGGTGACAACTAGATGGGTCGCCTCACCTGCCTTGATGGCATCCATGGCCTTCTTAAGGCCCTTGCGCTTTCTCGTGCTCTTACCTGAGATGCCTGCATCCTCTTCGATGCGAATAAGTTCGAGATCGTACAGGCCACAGTAGCTAGAGATTTTTTCAGCCTGCATTTCCAAGCTGACGCCTTCAGAAGATTGCTCTTCAGTCGAAACGCGTGCGTATCCAATTGCTTTTTCAGACATCGGCAAATCCCTCCTTTCCTTGAAACGCCCATGGGAGGTTTCCGTGTGAGTTAACCACCCAGATTCCTCGTGGGCCGTATCCAAAGTTACGGTCCCTGAAGTCCAGCGCGCCCTCAAATGAATCTGAAATACACACGAGGTCGGCGATGACGAGATGCATGACCTCGTTTCTGGCGATCGATTCTAGGACCGCTCTCATGCCTTCAGGTCGGCCCCCTGTTTTGCCGACACCCTCGGCGATGTCACTTTCAATGCGAAGAAGCTTGAAATCCCAATTCTTGCAGAATAACTCGATGTCGCTAGCCTGCTTTTGGAGAAGGGCTTCATCGCCTCCCGGCGGTATGCGTGTATAGCCAATAACTTTTTTCATGATGCAGCCTCCTTGGCTTTGTGATCCGGCAGCTCGCCTTCGTAGTTGCCGCTTGGATCCCTCATAAGCGTCGGGGTTAGTCGTCGGCCGCAAACCGGGCACTTTAGCTTGACGCCCTTCTTGTGACGTTCAACGTCCGCCTGAGTCATGGCCAAAGTTCGGCCACTACCCATACATAGCTCATCTTCATTCATGCCGTCCTCCGGTAGATTGGGCACCCGCCAGAAAATCCAGAGGGTGCATTTGGGTTAACCTGCTACAGCTGCCTCCGCGTGAGCGAAGTTCTTCTCGATCGAATGCGCGATACGAGACGGCCCATACCCCTGCGCGACAAAGACGCACGGGATACCGACACGCTTGCACGCGTCTCTGATGACATTGGTATCGTGGCCCATGAGGCTGGTCAGCAGGATGGCGATGTCATAGTTCTCACCAATGATCCTTTTAGCGTAGGACTTCATCTTCCTGTGCTGGTCAGACGGGCACCAGTCCAGACTGTCGAATCCGAACGCGTCCTCGATGTTTCGTCGGGCATCCTCCCGGGGCTCGCCTCCAGTCATGAAGGCGCGCTTGCCGAGGGTCTCCGACAGGTAGGGCCAGTGCGTCATCAGGGACTGCGTCTCCACCTCTTCTTCGGTCTTTTCTTGCTCCCTGAAAGCATCTCTAAGGGTTTTGAATTTAGAGCCCCTGAAAATGTTTCTATGCTCGTCGAGACGCTTCAGAAATCTGGGGTCATCAACAGGCATACCCGACTCGATCATATCAGCGACGTACTCTTTGATCTTGCCGCTGTTCGGCTGACGAGTCTCCATAAATTCGTCGAGCGCGTTCAGGGCGATGTCCGGGTTGAACTGCTGCTCTTCGGATCCACCCCTGTCGAGAAGCCGGTTGATCTCTTCGAGCCAGTAACGCGCATCTTCGAGCCACGAGCCTCGCTTCGGATCGTGACCTCGGGCAAGACCGTGAATGAACTCCCTCATCTCGGTCTTCGTGAACGCCGTAAGCCTCGGAAACAGGGCGTCGAGCTTGTCTTGTCCGTTGATGAGGCTGAGGGTTCCACGATCCGCCTGATCTTGAAGACGCCTGCCCCGTGCAACGATGTAACTTACGAGTGCCTTTTGGGCAGCTGTGGGAAGCCAGCGCCACGATTCTCTCCCGTCTACAACCTGAGTAAGGACCCTTAGTTCGTTGCTGATGGGAGTCATTGAGCCCAGATCTTTCTCAGGCTCACCGAGCTTCTCAATGATGTCCGGAAAGACCTCGGAGTAGGCATGAATCATCCTGTTCGAATCTTTCTGCGTCCACTGCTGGTCCGGATCCCTGTTGGAGCTGGAGGCATGATGCCGTACAGTTCCGAGCTTCTTGGCCCTTGGTTCATCGTCGGAAGGTGTGTAGACCCGTCGCGCAGGCTTCTTCATGTTTGCGACTTCTGGCGATTGTGTGCTGCTTTCTTCGTCGCCATGAGACAAGCTCAAAGTGCCGCTTTGTGAAACCCACTCGACAATCATTTCACCAATTTCAGTTGAAAGATTCTGCTGAGATTCAGCCAGCGTGCTGAACTCTTGCGCCATCTGGCTTGCTTTTGCTGGTCCTGCTGCCTTCATCTTATCGACTAGGGCCTCATACTCGGACTGAATCTCTTGAATTTCTTCAACCTTCTGGTGGATATTTTTTTTAAGCTCTTCCATGGCTATTCCTTTTTGTAAAATAAATCGCGGTCTGCCTCATCAGATCCCCAGCAACCATGCGGGGATGTCGCGGTAGAGAGTGATCCATCTTGACAGGCTTCATGCCAACCTCCGTATGGTCGATAGTGTCCCCGCTGGGCCGGACTTCCTTATCCGGCCTCACCTTACCTAACATAACGAAACTGACGTGTCAAATGTGTTGTTGTTTATCTTCGGTCGTGGACCTCTCGCAATATGCCTACCGCGCTGCCCACGATGAGCTTCTTGCGGCTCACCTCATGATTGAATAGACATTTGTACAGGCTAATGAGCCCTTCTCCTGCCTTCATAGAGCTGCTTACGCTGAAGATGGGTCTGTCTTTGGACCATTCATCATGCTCGACCACCTCATATACAGACAGACTGATGGGCGAGGTGGTGGAGTCGCCTTCACTGACGAGGTCGAACTGTCCTGCCACGAATGCGCATGACCCGTCCCGAAGAGACCAATCTTTGGGGTGCGGGCCGTCATCATCGATGGCGTGGATGTCGTGAGCCATGCTGCCCCAGAGAAGCCAGTTGCTTCGGTTCTCTTCGGTCAGCTGATCGCTATCAAAGACGTAATAGAACCGGCAACACTTGGCTGACAGCGAGATGGCCTGAGTGAGTGCATCAAAGCCATTTGCTTCTTCGGACTGTAGCTCTTGCCATGTTTCTTTGGGCTTCCAGTAGGGCAACATAATGGCCTCTTGGTGTTAGAATGGTTGACGTGCTCAATCGAAAAACTGTTTGATGACTTCGGTGTGCGAAGGAAAAGCCAGTTCGCGGGGTTCGGTGATGATCTCAAGTCCTGTTACTTCACGGTTGGGCGTGAATTGCTCGACTATTTCAGACGAGCGCACCTCATCTGATAGTAGTCCGAAAAGAAGCACCGTGGATCGACCATCCTTGATGTCGAATGATGTTACAGAGCTAGCTGGATAGTGAAGGCCCGTTTCTTCCTGTAGCTCTCGAACAGCGGCCGACTTCCATGTTTCTCCGGTCTCGATGAAACCTCCCGGGAGGGCGAGCTTTCCTTTTTGGGGGTCGATACCTCGACGTACCGTCAAGACGCCAACCCCTCCACTGGACACGTCCGAAACGGGCACGATCAGCAATGCCACCGGAACGCACCCGGTGACGACGCCCCTAAGGGCGTTTCGGCTCAGATGTCCTTGCCTTTGAAGCATATCTTACAGTGTGGTTCGCCGGGGAGGTGATCTGTGAATTCTAGCGACCCCAAATCCCTTACTCTCCCGCAAGCTGGTAGCCCTGTGTCGGGGTCTACCTTATGAGCTGTGCCTTTTGACTGATGCTTGTTTTGCCAGCAGTAGTCATACATGGCGTGCCCATATCTGTTCACGTCTTCGCATTTGTAGCTCATCTCGTGCTCCTATCGAATGGGCCTCACCTCAGCAAGCTCGAACGTGATGTCCCCACGATCGACACGTTGGGTGACCTCGATGGTTTCGGTGTCGTAGTAGAATCCATCTTCATGATAGCGAATGCGATCGCATTCGCCGATGATATGCTTGTCGATGTCCTCTTGATAGTCATCGTACTCAGGAGTGCCCTCGATGATGCGATAGCGTTCGCCTTCCGGAGTCCTGAAGACATCCTCGGTAACCTCTTGGTATCCGTCTTCGTGGTTGTTGTCGCTCGGGATAACGTAGTTGGTCATCGATCCGACGAATCGAACCAAGTAGAAGTAGTCGGCATCTCGGCCGAGTTCCCAAGGATCAAAGAATTGGACGGTTTGTCCTTCGAATCCCTTGAGGCTGATTGGCTGTTTGTTGTCTTGCTGCATGGCGGCCTCCCTTGAATGAATGTGTGACCTGCCTCTTCAGTAGCTGGTGGTCAACTCAGCCAGACGCCCGGTTACCCGGAGCGTTTCGGCTTTTGATTAGTCCTCTTTGAGAATGATCTGGATGTCGACCGATTCCCCTTTCTTCTCACATCGAACCGCGTAAAGATTATTGGCCGATGCCAAAGATCGATCGCATTCGTATCCATCATCTTCGTATTCGTCAGCCTCGTTGTTAACGAAGTCTACGGCATCTTCGTACAGGGTGAAGTCTGCTGCGCCTTCGGAGCCAGTTAATACGGTATAGTTTGCGTCTTCCATTGGGTATCCATTGGTTGAGTCTTCAAGCGTGTAGAGCACCTGAGTTTCGACTCAACTCAGTTTGTTGCGTTGCTCACGAAGGTAGTTTGTGAACTTCCGGGCAACCTCTTGCCAGTCGTCCTCGATGTCATACCTGAAGCGTCCCCAGCTTGTGTCGTAGTCGCCCTTCTCTTTCTTACTCAAGCCGATACAAGTGTCGAACCTCTCGGCGAATCCACCGTGCTCTGCATAGACCTTCGTGCCGTCATCGAACTCGAACCACACGGTGTGATTTTGGTTCTGGTCTTCGGCGACATGGGTGTGTTCGATGCCTTCGATATTCTCCCTGACATCCTCGGTAATTGCCAGAAGCAGATGACGCTTCCATCTGAGTGTGATTTTCGCTAACGACGTGACCTCAGCAATTCGATAATTGAATTCGTTTTCCATCTGTTCTCCCTTGATTTGTGTGACCTGCCTCGTCAGTGCCCGACCGGTCAGTGTTGGGCAGACGCGAGTGCAATTGTGTGCACTCGCGTTTCGGTTGGTTATGCGTCCTTGATGATACGGACGTCAGTGAATTGCTCGTCTTCTCGGATGTCCTCGACGACTTGGCGAGAGCACCTCACTGAGAAGTAACCCTCATCCTCGTTGTAGCCGTGCATCACCCCGTAGCTTTTGGCCGCCCTCCAGACAGCGTGCTCGTCGCCTTCGGCCGGAGCCATTGCTGCCGTAACGAACTCGAAGTCCTTCGGGTCAACCTTGTCTGGCTCGCCACCATCGAGCAAGCGCTTAAGGCTCTCGGCAAGCTCCGGGAAATGCTTCGGGCCGTAGCCCTCCAGCCACGTTGTGGTTCCGTTCTTGATGAGATCGTCAATGATGGGCCGAGACTCGAATCGCTCTTCCCGGTAGTCACTGTAGCGTTGAGTGAAATACACCCGGTCCTCGGTTACGCGAGTGATAACGATGTGCTTGGGACTATCCGAATCGCCCATGTAGCACTCGATGTTCTCGTGGAGGCTCAGCTTCTTGCATGGTTTGAGCCCGCCGCTTCCGATTGAATAAATGGTCATCTTTCCTCCCTTTGAATGAATGTGTGACCTGCCTCATCAATGGCGAGCTGGTCAATGCTCGCCAGACGCCCCGGAGGGCGTTTCGGCTAAGCTACTTTGAGTCAGGGACCCATCCAGATGCCTTTCTCGTCAGCTTCTTCATATGCGGCAGACAGAACGTCATCGAACCATTCGACGTCGTTCTCGTCTGCTGCTGTCTGGATCTCTTCGCATAGAATCTCAGAGAACGCCCCAGAGCGTTTGATCTTCTTGGCGATCAGGTTCATCGACTCTTGCGGTTCAAGCTCATCGTTTTCGAGGATGGCCTTGATTTTGACGGTGCTGGTCCATCGCCTGCCACCATTCATCGCGGCGAGCTTCATTCCTCGCACCCTTCGTTCTCCCTTCGTTGACATCTTCCTTGATCTCCATTCCTGAGTTACGTCAATACTAGTTAAATGAAAGGGCGTGTCAAGCCTTACTTTCGAGAGGCAATGATGCTTCTGCGTCTCTCCAGCTCTTCAAGGATCCCTTCTATGGTGTGGGATTCACTCTCTCTTTCGATGGCCTCGGCGAACCAAGACGTCACCGTGCCCCTATCGAGTGTGCTTTTTAGGCCCCGCTTTTTGAGCCTAAAAATATCAGGAAGCCAGTAACCCACCCTTCCTAGCTTATCGAAGGTCACGGGCTTTTCGATGTACTGCTGGATATGCCACTGGATGGCCCAGACGCGAATCTCGCGATCGATGTGATCTGACGAACGGAACTCGTTGTAAGCTCGTAAGCCCGGTATCTCCACACGATCACCCCCAATTCACAGAAGTGATGCGGGCTTCATCTATTTCGATGAGGTGCGCCATTTCATGACAGGCGTTGTCGACGCAGATTGATGGCCCAGCTTTCATGCCAAGCACAACTGAACCGTCCACTACATTCTGCCCTTCGAGGTCCTCCTTGACCAAGATGTGTTCGCCGTCGATGAGGCTCTCAAGAATCGGAAAGTCCTTTACTTCAGAATCTCTGCTCAACATCACTTACCCCAAGTTTTCTTTGAACTGCCAAGAGACGATCTTGCGAAGCACCTTGACACTCTCCCATTCCTTGACGCCTTCGTGCCAGCCCGACTTCATGTAGGCTCGGCCGTTTTCGTCAACGGTGTACTCGACCCATGTCGGGGCATCATCGACGACTTCTTCTCCGCGCTCCACAGCTTCATGGTAAGCGTCCTTGCCGTATCCATGGTAGTACGCCCTGAGAAGCCAGACGTTCTCTCCGACGCGCTCCCATTGGCAGCCTCCGAACCATTCATAGGTCCTGCCCTCAATGTGGTCGTTCTCGGGATGGTATCGACCGGTGTGCGAGGGGCACTTATGGAACGTGTCGAAGTCGGAAAGAATCCATCCTCCACCATGACACTTGCAGCGCCGTGGGTCGGGGTCGGACAACGCGCCTGATTCGGCGTGTCGCTTGAAATCGTTGTACTGGTTTTGTAAAGACATTGCGTCCTCCCTTGTGTGATTAACCTGCCTCATCAGTGCCAGCTCGGTTGCCTTCTGGCAGACGCCCCGAAGGGCGTTTCGACTTCAGGCCATGAATCAGCCATCGACCCATTGGTCTTCGATGTCGTAGATCTTCTTGGCCGACTCACTCTTGCTGTCGTAGATCCACATGTCCTGAGTGAGCATGTCGAAGAGCGCATCCATCGGGTTTCTTTGCCCGGTAATTTTGGTTCGATCTAGTAGACGCCTCTTCGCATCGGAAAGGTTTCCGAACTCGCTACTCGTGCTATACATGGCGTTGCTGGAAACGCTCTTTTTCAGCATAAGGAACCGCCCTGAGTGATTCCGGTAGCGCTGCACTCTCATGATCGTGGTCTGTCCGTCATGCGCGATGATAAACATTAGTTCCTCCCTTGTGTGATTAACCTGCCTCATCAGTGACTGATGGTTAATTCAGTCAGACGCGAGTGCAATCGTGTGCACTCGCGTTTCGGCTAGAGATCCCGAGGCTTCTCGAACGCCCACGTGATCTCATCGACGATCTCTTGCAGCTCGACAGCTTCAGTGAGTTCGATGTCGTAGAACTCATCATGCCAAGGGTGGCCCACCGAACCTCCAGACTCTGTAGCATAGAGGTGAGGGTTGCCTTCCTCAAACACGATGGACAGGGTGAGTCCCGTACCCTTCCATCCAACGATCATGTCGAGATCGAATCCGTCGTCGTACACATCGGACTCGTGAGGCTCGCCATCGAACTCGAATCCGACCTTCTGCCCGACCTCAGACAGATACTCCTTGGCCCAATCCTTACTCCCTTGCCGGGTGCGATGGAGGATGAATTTGTACTGCGCCTGAACCGCCATGTTCAGGTGCTCGTCATTCGCAAACGTTCCCGTCACCGGCACAGGGTTTCCGTTGCGATTCAGAAAACATCCAATCAAGTCAGATCCGAACATGACAGTTGCCATGGCCACATCCTTTAGCCCGTTACCCACAGCCTTTGCCGCAGCTAAAAAAGCTTCCTCGGTATTCTTGAACTCCCCCAGCCCTTCTACATATCTGCAATCCGCTCCGGGACTACAGAACACCGTGTGCTTGGTGCCGAATTTTCTTAGTGTCTCTTCATCCATGATACCTCCCTGATGTAAATTAAATGGCCTGCCTCTTCAGTGGCAGGAGGCCACCCCTACCAGATGCCCCGTTGGACCGGGGCATTTCGGCTACTCGTCACATTGAAAGTTGCCAAGAGCTTCTTTGGTGAGAGCGGTGACTTCCTTCTGCGTTAACGCATGTTCGTCGTAGATCATCTTGCCAGCAGTTCCCGTCCTGTCATCGCTGAAGATGAGAACCGTCCAGTCCTCACAATCTTCATCGACAAGATCATCTACATGAGGATCTCGGAACCTGTAGCTTATCTGGGCTTTCAGTGGCTCACCTCTCTCTGAGATGAATCGATAGTTGGCGTACTCGCCACAATGGTGCTCAAATTCATCGGACTCTGTTTTCTCGACGCAGGTCCACCCATTTCGCTGAGCGCGTTGTGAAATCTTCTCTTGGTTGAAAGTCGCATAGCATCTCCCTTTGGTTTGTTGTCGGCCTGCCTCATCAGCGCCCGGAGACCATTCCGGATGGACGCGAGTGCAATCGTGTGCACTCGCGTTTCGGCGTGTGGTTACCCGAACCTGAACATAACCGCGCCCCACTGTCGACGGTTTTGAAAGACCTCCTTCCGAACCTTCTGGAAGATAGCGTGCTCGCACTGAAAGGCTTTGAGGTTTTCATAACCCTGTCCCTCCAGCTCCCTCTTCAGATTCGCGTACTCGTCTGGCGTGGCCGGTCGAGAGTTTCTCGTGACCACTCCGTAGTCAGCAGAACCGTGCTGTCCGATGCGCTCATACGAATCCATGTTGAGCCAAGACATACTATCGGAAGGATGTGTTGGGAACAACGCAATCACGCCATCTCCGATAGCATCCTCTTCGACAACCCACCGTCTAAAAATGACGGGCGTCTCTCCGGGCTCGGCTTCTTCTTCGATGGGCTCGACTTCGAATGCGGCCTCGACTTCAGGCCGGGGGTCGACGCCATCGTGCAAGCGGAACTGGTGAATCATCCGATCGGGTTCTTCGTAACTTGAGAACTGAATCAGATCCGGCTCGGTGTTCGGTGTGTTGCTCTTGAAGCCGTCGAGGATGTCGATGACTTCATCAACGGACTCGACGTCGATGGAATCACCTGCGCATCCGTCAAACGAAAATGTGACGGTAACGATTTCCTTTTGGTTAGACATTTGAACCTCCCTTGGTTTGCGTTGCCTCATCAGGCCACCGGAACGCACCCGGCGACGACGCTCTCACCCTAGGCGAGAGCGTTTCGGCTTAGCTCGCAAGAGCCTCATCAGCTCTTTCTTTAATAAAGTCGATGGACCGTTCCAGCACCACTGACATGCCTTCGTCAAAATCGTACTGGATGGTGCCGATATTCTCAGCCTCTCCGTCCTCAACCCTCTGCTTCACTCTGTAGCAAAGCTCCAGCGGCTCACCTACTGGCTCCATAATATATTCGAGCCCTTCATCGACGAGAGCGATGCTGATCTTCTCATCATCGAACTGGACTGCATCAGGAAACCTCGTGTCGGTGAACTCTTCATTGAGCCCTTCGACGAGGTACTTTGACAGTTGCCTTTTCCACC
>Ga0136591_1000007_pt1 | contig 117270 bp, 103 predicted proteins | sample AntRauMFilla3767_FD_104929 | JGI IMG/M metagenome (GOLD analysis project Ga0136591, IMG submission 104929) | Saline lake microbial communities from Rauer Islands, Antarctica - Metagenome Filla 3 #767 | ecosystem: Environmental > Aquatic > Non-marine Saline and Alkaline > Saline | place...
AGCTCCTGCCAGCTTTTATGGCCATAGATGGCGATTTTCTCGAATTCCGAACCATGTTTCAGTCCCAGCTTGAGATCATCCCAGGCAGCTCTCAGTTCCCAGCCTTCAAACTCGGAAAGGTCAGCCAGCACCTTCAAGTGGGGTTTTTCCACTCCCTTGAGAGCTGATTCCAGCAAGGGAACCATGGTGGCATAATCCGAATGCGTCAGCTTGCCCTGAGCCTTGATAAAGAGAATGAATTCCTCATCCACTCTTTCCAGACCAAATGAAATACCATGCTTCTTAAAGGTCATAGCACCTCCTTTTTTCAAGTCATTGAATAAGTCCAGCCATTTATACATCACCAGAGCATCCACATAACCCTGCTGGGGGTGATTAAAGGCACCCGGCAAACGCCCCACTTCGGCAAACCCCAGCTTTTTCCAAAGACGCACCGCCCCGGTATTGGTTGCAGCGACAAAATTGAACTGCATGGCCTTGTAGCCCAGAGCCAAAGCCTGCTCCTGGGAATGCTCGCACAAGGCCGTTGCCAGACCGCGTCCACGCGCCTCCGCAGCCACCATATAGCCACAATTGCAGACATGCTGCCCCGGCCCGCCCTGATTGGTTTTCAGATAATAGGTGCCCAGTAACTGCCCCGCTTCCTCAATCACCCAGGTTTTGCGGGGTTGCTGCATCCAGATGCGTTCCGCTTCTTCAGGGGTGGTATGCCGGGCATAGGCATAAGTATCCCCGGCAGCAGATACTTCCTGGAAAATAGGCCAAATTTCAGCAAAATCGGCCTCTTCTGCTTCTCTAATCTTCATTGGCTCACTTCACTGATCAGTGACCCGTAGCCACGTTCTTCCATATCTTCCAGAGGAATAAATTCCAGAGCCGCTGAGTTCATACAATAGCGCAGGCCGGTAGGATCCGGGCCATCGTTGAAAACATGCCCCAGGTGGGAGTCAGCATAGCGGCTGCGGATTTCGGTGCGTGTTGAAAACAGAGTGTTATCTTCTCTTTCTACCACCCAGTGCGAATCAAGTGGTTTCGTAAAGCTGGGCCAGCCAGTGCCCGACTTGTACTTGTCACGCGAGGAAAACAAGGGTTCGCCAGAAACCACATCCACATAAATGCCTGGCCGCTTCTCATCATAGTATTCATTTTGAAAAGCACGCTCAGTGCCATCTTCCTGAGTGACGTAGTACTCCTTCTGGGATAACTGCGACTTCAGGGTTTTGTCATCCGGCTTTACAAAAGTTTCCGGGTTAAACCCGTTCATCTGGTTTTGCAAGCCCTCAGATTGGTTTACCTTTTTTGGGCGATACTGGGAGTAATCCACTTCCTGATCTTCGCCCCATACTTTTTCAATAAACTGGTAGCGACCAGAATTAAAAGTATAGAACTTATAACGCACCGGGTTTTTCTTATAGTAATCCTGGTGGTATTTCTCAGCCTCATAGAAGGCTTCAAAAGGAACAATTTCAATAACCACCGGATCATCATAGCGACCGGATTCCTCCAGCGCCTTCACTGAAGCTTGTGCAGCCCTTTTTTGTTCCTGATTGTGATAGAAAACCGCCGGGCGGTACTGCTTGCCACGATCCACATACTGGCCTTCTGCGTCTGTAGGATCAGCAGTTCGCCACAACCCCTGAAGCAGGCCTTCATAGGTTATTTTATCCGGGTCGTAATAAACCTGAACAGCTTCGGTATGCCCGGTACGCCCCCCGGAAACCTGTTCATAGGTAGGGTTTTTCTCTTTCCCGCCGCTGTAACCGGAAACAACTTCAGCAACACCAGGTACATTTTTTTCATAATAGGCTTCCACACACCAGAAGCAGCCGCCGGCAAAAGTGGCCACAGCCAGGTTGGCATCATCAGGGGCATGTTGTGATTTCATATCGCTGGAAGCACCCAGCTGGAAACCTGCCAGCAGCAAAACGGCAACTGCGGATACCAGTAATAGATTGCGTTTCATCATCTTAATCTCCTGCTCAGTGAATACTATGACCAGTTTGCACGAGCTTTATCACAACACTTTCTCTGATTGATCACATTTTTATAACGAGGTAATCAGGGGTTAAGGTGCCCAGGCAAGCGTATGCAGAAGGACGCACCCCCGGAGGCACGATTTTCAACACAGATATCACCACCTTGAAGTGTCATGATCCTGCGGGCAATTGCCAGGCCCAGTCCGGCATGACCAGCCTCTGAGCCTTCACCCCGATAGAAAGAATCAAAAATATGCGGTAAATCCTCTTCAGGAATACCAGGGCCGCTGTCCTGAACGCAAACTCTGGGTCTACCCGCCTCCTGGCCGAGAATCACTGCAATTGGCCCACCTGGAGGGCTGTAAGCAATGGCATTACCAATCAGGTTGTCCAGCACCCGCTCGGTCATCGCCAGATCGGCATAGGCAGTTGGCAGATCCAGGTCACCTCTCAGAGTTATCTGTAATTGATTGTCCTGGGCTGCCTTAGTGTGTTTTTGAACCACGTCATTCACCAGTTCAGCAAGTGGGAAGGGTTCCGGAAGCGGTTGCTTCTCCTTCGCTTCGAGTGCCGCCAACTCAAAGAGTTCATCCACCAAGCGGCTTAAACGCTGACCTTCCTTGTGAGCGATATCCAAAAAGCGGTCCTGCTCTTCGGCACTCAGTCGATTACGTCTTATTTTCAGGCTTTCAATATAACCCTGCATGGAAGCCAGAGGGGTACGCAGATCATGGGATACCTGAGCGATCAACTGGCGACGCTGGGTATCCTTCTCCTTCAATTGCTCGATTTGGGAAGCAATACGGCCAGCCATATCATCAAAGGTAACGCCCAGATAATCGATCTCATCCTGCACGACCCGTTTTTTGCCACCCCGGGTAATGGGCAGTTTCTGGCTCATATCGCTGTTTTCAAAAGCTTCCACCTGCCGGGTCAAGGCACTCAGGCGGCGGGTCAGGAGACGAAAAACGGCCAGTCCGGCAAGCATCACCACAACCAAACTGACCAGCAATGCCCAAAAGCTCAGCTTCAAAGCCTGGCTACCATGCGCCAGCGTTTCCGCAGCATCATATTCCTCGCCCCGCAACACAACATAGAGATAACCTTCGGGGTTTTCTGCCGAAGGCACCGGCGTTACGGAAAAGACCTTTTGTCGATCATGGCTGCGCGGATCATCACCCAGTAGAGGATAACGGCTCATGTTCTCCAGCAAACGTTGGATAGGCTCCAGCGAAACCTGTTTGCGTTTGATTTTTGAAGGGTCTGCCGAATAGGAAAGGATGGTTCCATCAAGATCCAGCAGATAGATTTCGATACTGGGATTGATCGTCATATAAAGGGCAAAAAGTTCCTTCAAGGCACTGCGATCCAGCTGCCCCTGACGAACCAGGTTTCTATCCGCGACCAGGTTACTGGCCAGATCCCGGTGCAGCTCCTGATTGACCGAGGCACTGTATTCGCGCAGAGAGTAATGGTTGATAACGGTATAAAGAAGAGCTACGGCCAGTAACAACAAAAACAAGCCCAGACTCAGCCGGGTATAGAGGGTTTTCAGCATGGTTCACTCCCGGAAGCGATAACCGACCCCCCAGACCGTCTGAATCAACTCAGGTCGGGCCGGGTCACTTTCAATCTTTCCCCGCAGGCGATTGATGTGGGTATTCACAGTGTGCTCATAACCTTCATGGTTATAACCCCACACGGCATCCAGGAGTTGAATGCGACTAAACACCTGACCTGGATGCCTGGCAAAGTGCCAGAGCAAATCAAACTCCCGTGCGGTAAGCTCCACCTCCTGCTCCCTGACAAACACCCGGCGGCGCAGCGTATCAATACGCAATCCCTCAACCATCAGCTCCGTATTTCTGGCCTCCTGGATGGGTGGAGAAGCCATGGCATCCACTCGTCGAAACAGAGCTTTCACCCGCGCTGCCAGCTCAGCCACACTGAACGGTTTGGTGAGGTAATCATCCGCCCCCATTTCCAGGCCCAAAACCCGATCCAGCTCCGTACTTTTGGCCGTCAACATCAAAACCGGAACATAACCCGAGCCAGAACGAATCTCACGACAAAACGACAAGCCATCCATTCCTGGCAACATCAGATCCAGAATCACCAGATCAATATCCCCCTCAAGAAAGCGCTTTAACCCGGTATCCCCCCGCTCACAAAGAACGGGGTTCAGACCCAGGTCGGCCACGTGCATGCACACGAGTTCTCCAATATTGGGGTCGTCTTCAACAATCAGTACATTACGTGTCATTGATAATCCGACAGCTCAAAAAGTTAACCAAAGTATCACGGCAACCCAGGCCATACTGATACTCAGCCAAAACAGGAAATCACCGCCCACCAGAAAGCCCAGGCTGTAAGCCGGTGTGGCCACAATCAAAGTAACCCAAAACAGTTTTCGGCTTTTCCCCAGCAACAAATACAAGGGGAAGACCAAACCATAAAAGAAGAGAAAACCCTTATAGATTGCTTCGGTCAGCGGCAAGTCAATCCAGGGCAGTACTACCCAAACCTGGGAGTGGAGCAATGCCACCAACACCAGCAAATAAAGGCCATACAGGAGCAACCACAAAACCCAGCGAGGTTGCTGTAAGCGCTGCATTTCCTTCAGGTGAACCGCCACCGTAAAAGCGGTTTGCAAAACAATAAACGCCACCACCGGCCAGAGGAGCGGCCAATCCATACGGCCCGTGGCAACCAACCGGGTAAGATCCTCGCTGTAAAAAAACACAAAGACCAGCAAGCAAAGAAAAAAAACACCAAAGCCCAGAGTAAAGCTCAACCGGGGGTTGGGGCTTTGCGCTACAGCACGATGGAAGGTCAGATCCAGATAGGGCGACAAAACAAAACCCAGCACCAGAGGCAACAGAGTGTGCCACCAACCCGGTTGCAAAGGAGCAACCGAAAACTGCGGATCAGTCATCAGGTAGCGGCTAAAAAACACCAAGGAGAGCAGGAATATCCCTACGGCTACCCCGGTAATCACCCGGTCAGCCCGATAAAAAAGGCCAATAAGCACAAGCATCAGCAAAAGCAGCCACCAGCCCAGCAAAGCGCTGATCCAGGCGACAAAGAACAGCTGGAAGGCAATCGTCACCTGCGAAAAGAGCTTGAGTAGAGACCGGTAATCCACCAAAAAAGTCTGTTGCCGTTTTTGGGTCATTACCCAGCCAAAAGCCGCCGCCCCCAGCACATTAGCCAGAGTAAAAACCAGCAGACTGGCCCAGCCATAATCTCTTAATAGCAAAAGGGGTAAAAAGGCCCCGATGCACCAAAGCCAGGAGGAAGCCAGATAAAAGGCATACAAAAAGGATGCAGGCACTTTTTACTCCTTTACGGGCCAAACCTTGAAGCTGATCTTTCCCGAGCCAATGCGCTTACCCGTGGTGGTTTTGGAAGGCGCACGGTACAGCTTCAGCGACATATCCATCATAAACTGGCCGCCCTGTTTCACCTTTTCTGCCAATTCCTCCTCATCGAGAAACACCTTGAAGGTCACTGAATCGGTACTGGGCAGCAGAAAACGATAATCCAGGCGGGTGCACACCATGCGATATTCGCCCCGCGTCAACATAAACAGATAGGAACCGGCAGCCAGTTCGCTGTTACCCAGTATGGCTGCACCGGCCATAGTGCCATACCAGTTGGAATTGAACCGCTTTTTGGGCAGATAGACATAAAAATTATCGGGATCGTAATTCACCTTCAAGCCACTACGGGCAATGAAAGGCATAAAAACCAAGCCAAGCACACGATTCAAAAAAGGTTTTTTAATGCTCAACTTGTTAAGCCTGACTTCCCAGTCAGGCGGTAAAGCCAATGCCATGGGCACATCCTGTAATCAATAAAAGATAAGGGTAGCTTGCGTAGGCCATTCTACAGGCAAAATCACTTACCTGTGTTAGTCTGAATTGAATATGCTTAATGGTAGCCTCCAGATAAGAGGGATCACGAGTGGCAGAATCTCGCAGCGTAACCGTGTTTTATGATGAAGTGATGCTCGGCCATAATCCGCAAGTAGACTTGCCGTTTCTCCCCAGTCGCGTAGAAAAACGGGTAAGAAGCCTTATTGGAGGGCTCAACTTCAAGTGGAGTTATCCTGAACATCCCGGTCGATTGACTGCCATTATGGAATGGCTCCAAGCGCACCCTATTCCCGGCGTGGAATTCAAGACAGGAGCACATGCCACCTATGAACAACTGGGCCGCGTCCATACGACTACCTATCTGGATCACATCTTTTCACTTGAAGGCAAACGCGCCTGGCTCGACAGAGATACCACCGCCGTTTCACCTGAGAGTGTTCAGGCTGCAACCTCCGCCGCTGGCAATTCAATAGCCGCAGTTGAAAGCGTGGTTAAAGGGGAAACACAAAGTGCTTTTGCACTGGTCAGGCCACCCGGGCATCATGCTGAACCGGTTCGGGCACGCGGCTTTTGCCTGTTCAACAACATTGCGGTGGCTGCCGCCCATGCCCAGGTAAAGCTCGGTTGTGAACGCATCCTAATCATTGATTGGGATGTTCATCATGGTAATGGCACCCAGGAAATATTTTGGGCAGATCCGAACGTGCTCTTTTTTGACACCCACTGCGCGGCCCCCTTTTATCCAGGCTCAGGCGATTTAAACGAAGTGGGTGCAGGCCTGGGTGAAGGCTACACGGTTAATGTTCCTCTCCCGGAAGCGGCTGGGGATATCGCCATGGAAAAAGCCTTTCGCGAAATATTAATTCCCGCCGCCGAGTATTTTAAACCGGATCTGGTTTTAGTCTCCGCTGGTTTCGACCCTCACCACAATGACTTGGCTTTGAATTTAAGCTATGACGGTTTTGCTGTGCTCACCGGCATCGTACAAGCAATTGCTGACAAATTTTGCAACGGCCGTCTCGTTCTGGTACTGGAAGGCGGTTATAACCTCACCTCCCTCTCCCGCGGTGTACACACCGTATTGAAAGTTCTGGCTGGTGGAGAAGTACCGCAATTAATGGAATGCGGATTGCGTGAAGTGATGGAAGCAGCGGAATTTCACAGCAATGCCTTTAAAGATAACTGACCACGGTCATACTATTGGGTGAATGGCCCAATACCCTCAGTTCCACCCAGCAAAAAAGGGCTGGATGGATCGTGTTTCTGCTGATTCTTAATCACTGTAGCCTGATTGAAAGTAGCGTAGCAGTAAGAACAGCCATGCAGGCAGGTGTTATAAGCACCGATATCGATGCTTTTAATACAGCCACACTCTTTGCGCTGACCGCTGTCTTTTTTTCCACTCAAACTCAAGCCGAATACATCTTGAATCAAGGCATCGTCAATACACTTACCAGGAAGCACCCCCGCACTGGCAACATCCACGGCTTCTGCACAGCTTTTTATTGCCATGCCATGTGCAGCAGCAACCTTCGCCATATAAGCCGACAGCTCCAGTAGCTGCTCCTGTTGTTGGGTGATATCCGAGTAAACCAGCCCATCGACCTGTTTCAGGTTTTTCTCGGTTTTCTTGTAAAGGTCGGCAAAACTTATCACTACTCGCCTGGTTTTTCCCGCCAACAGCCCAGCAATTTTACTAAACAAACGCTTGTGCTCATCCAATGGCAACAGGTTGGACAGCAATATCGGATCGTAGCGCCACACAACCCTGTCTGGGCCAATTTGCTGACTCAGTTCGGTGAAGGTTTTAATTGCCCGGTGCGGGTTCGGCACCGACTTCTCAACTGAACGTGGATAACCGGTGATGGTGAATTGAAAGTAATAGCAATAGCCCTGAGCATCCATCTCAGGCAGAAATGGCATCAGCTTGGCTGGATTTCGTGTCCAGAACACCAATACATCAACATCTTCCGGCTTTAATGAAACCCGTTTGATCTGATGGGCATTATAGGGGTTGCGCGTCAGCAAAAAGCCTGCACGCATACGCTTGATAAACCAGTCGGAGTAAAAGGCCGGAATATCGGTGCGGCGACTGGCACTGACAAGCATCTATTCACTCCAGCAAATATTTGGATTAATATCGACAGGAAGAAAGCCCATAGGTGTTAAAATATCACCGATGAGATTATTTTTTAAGCAAGCTCTTGCACCATTTGAATCGCACGATCCAAGTACTCTGTTCCTTCGACCCAGCGAGGATGACTCGTACGGATACAGTTGACATCACCCACCTTAAAGTGCCACAGACGCCGAGGCTCGATTATATTGACGGTCTCATATTCGGGAAAACATTCTTTTATATACTTATCCCTACTGGGACCAGTTGTAAATATGATGACACTCGGCTTCAAGATATCAATTTGTGCTCGAAGCAGTTTATAAGAAAGCTTCTTAACAATATCAAATTTCTCAGGGGGTAGACTTACAGGGCTACCCGAATTATGGCTCACACAAAACTGATTAGACCAAAGAGCCGCATCTCGAGAGCCAGAATCTATTGTGGCCGATAGCTTTCTATAGAACTGCAAAAATGTACTTTTTTTCGCGCCTGAAGAAGAGAACTTTTGAGACACCTTCATTGACGCATCAATCTCAGCATCGTCAATTGAGAATTCGTTTTTAATACGGCAAGCTTTGTTACGCCACCCACGCGTTTCTTGGCCTACAACGAATACTCGAGGATGGCTTTTGAAATAATTAGGTGAAGGAGATGGCAGGAAAAAACCTGATAGCTCTGCGTGAGCTGAAAATAAAGCCTCTACCTCTGACTGATCCAGAACCTTACTATATTCTGCCCTCAGCTCTTCAACTGCTTGAGCATGGTGGTGACTGCTTTGTGCAAGTTCAGCATCCTCACGAGAGATCCAATGAATATAGACGCTTCCTTGCTCAATATTAAGGAATGCGCCGCCTGACGGAAACTCTCCACGCTTGGTACGCTTATTTATTTCATTATCGATTTGGTGTATGAGCTGATGATGGTATTTTGCTGCGAAAATATTCTCAGATGCTGGAACATCAAAAGAAAAACTTGAATGACCAATGTAACCTTCCTCCGGCCAAGTACACAGAACCGCCCAGCCATTAATTTGAGTCTTTTCGATTCCAGAAGGAGGATTTGTAGGAAGGTATTCGAAGTTGATGTTTTCCTTATCGAATGGCGGGGCCATAGACTTGCTCCTGCTTTGGTTTTTTTAACTCTTAATCGGTTACGCGGATGGCGCAGCCATCGTATAAACTCATATTGAGCGGCCCCTGACAGGGGTCGGGGCCAGGCATGAGTCCACTGCTTTCGGAGTCAGCTTGCCACTGTATGCAAGCCTTTCAGTACTGTAGATCAGGCAACATCAACGTATTCAACTTGGCTGCTAGGCTGGGGGATCACTTCACCATCTTCCCGCATACCATCCAGATGAAATTCAATAGCTTCACGAATTTGTTGCTCCACTTCTTCAAGTATTTGACCTGTGGCAATGCAGCCGGGCAAATCCGGCACATAAGCCGAAAAATTATTGTTTGCTTTTTCAATGACAATTGCATATTTCATAACTCTACCTCCTGCTGTCAGTTTGCCTGATCTTGGGTAGAGCACAACCCCTTCCTTGGGATTGCTGGTTATTACATCCTTCTCATCACATCAGCTAGCCGCTGCATCCTTGGCGATGATTTCTTTCCATTTGGCGGGACCGAGGTTATGGATGGACTCGCCGTTGACGTCAACCGCAACGGTGACGGGCATGTCTTCCACTTCAAACTCGTAGATGGCTTCCATTCCCAGGTCTTCAAAGGCCAGAACCTTGGCGTTTTTAATCGCCTGGGCGACCAGGTAGGCTGCGCCACCCACTGCCATCAGGTAAACGGCCTGGTTGTCTTTGATGGCTTCAATGGCAATGGGGCCACGTTCGGATTTGCCGATCATGCCCAGCAGGCCGGTTTTTTCCAGTACGGTGCGGGTGAATTTGTCCATACGGGTCGCGGTTGTGGGGCCAGCCGGGCCAACCACTTCTTCGCGAACCGGATCAACCGGGCCAACGTAGTAGATAAACTTGCCAGCCAGATCAACAGGCAGTTCTTCACCTTTGTTGATCATGTCCACCATGCGTTTGTGGGCAGCATCACGACCGGTCAGCATTTTACCGGACAGGAGCACGACATCACCGGGTTTGAGGTCTTTGACTTCTTCGCGGGTGACGGTGTTGAGGTTGATGCGCTTGACGCCTTCGCCGACTTCACGGGTGACTTCGGGCCAGTCTTCCAGTTTGGGCGCTTCCAGAGCCGCAGGGCCGGAACCGTCCAGAACAAAGTGAGTATGGCGGGTCGCGGCACAGTTGGGAATAATCGCAACGGGCTTGTTGGCCGCGTGGGTTGGGTAGTCTTTAACTTTGACATCCAGTACGGTGGTCAGACCGCCCAGGCCCTGAGCACCGATGCCCAGTTTGTTGACCTTATCGAAGAGTTCCAGACGCAGTTCTTCAGAGCGGGTTTCCGCACCTTTCTTCTGCAGGTCGTGAATATCGATGGGTTCCAGCAGGGCTTCTTTGGCCAGCAGCATGGCTTTTTCAGCCGTACCACCAATACCGATACCCAGCATACCGGGTGGACACCAGCCCGCACCCATCTTGGGAATCTGTTCCAGCACCCATTCCACAACATCGTCGGAGGGGTTGAGCATGGCAAATTTGGATTTGGCTTCGGAGCCACCGCCTTTGGCTGCCACATGAACGTCCACAGTGTTACCGGGAACCAGTTTGACGTGGATGATCGCCGGAGTGTTGTCCTTGGTGTTGGCGCGTTTGCCGTCCGGGTCAGCCAGTACGGATGCACGCAGAACGTTGTCGGGCAACAGGTAGGCTTTGCGTACGCCTTCGTTGACCATGTCTTCCACGCTCATGGTGGCGCCATCCCAGCGGATGTCCATGCCGACTTCCAGGAAGACGGTGACGATACCGGTGTCCTGGCAGATGGGGCGGTGACCCTGGGCGCACATGCGCGAGTTGATCAGGATCTGGGCCATGGCATCCTTGGCGGCCGGGGATTCTTCACGCTCGTAGGCTTCATTCAGAGAGTCAATGAAGTCCTTGGGGTGGTAGTAGGAGATGAATTGCAAAGCATCGGCAACGCTTTGAATCAGGTCGTCCTGGCGGATGACGGTCATAAACGAGTCCTCTTGGTCTGTTATTTCGCGCGCAAGTATACCACTCCCCCCAAAGCAGACCAGCCAGTCATAAGTCGAACGAATAATCCCGCAAACTTGTAACTTTATGTTGAAGCTGTATGCTAAAAGAGTCTAGGGCCACAGGGGTGACCTCAGTATGCCTTGTATAATGAAAAAAATGTCCCGCTTTTCTGTAAAGGCAAGTTCCTTTGCCTTTTCCCTATCTTTCATGCTCCGCCCCTGTCTTGCCTGGATTTTCCTGTCATCAAAGAGGAGCAAATAAGCATGCGTAAATCAATTCTGGGCGCCGCTCTGTGCGCACTAACCCTTCCTGCCGTGGCTCAAGCTGATTGCGGCGAAGTTTCCATCACTGAAATGAACTGGGCTTCCAATGCCATCGTAACCGGTGTTGCCAAATTCATTATGGAAGAAGGCTACGGCTGTGATGTCACCGTTGTTCCTTCCGATACCGTTCCTGCGGTGACTTCCGTTGCTGAAAATGGTGAACCGGATATCGTCACCGAGCTTTGGCTGAACTCCACAGGTGAGGTTTACAACCAACTGGAAGAACAGGGCAAAGTGGAGCGTCTGGGCAAGGTGCTGACTCCCGGTGGTGTAGAAGGCTGGTGGATTCCGACTTATCTGGCGGAAGAACATCCTGAACTGAAAACCATTGACGGCATTATGGAAAATCCTGAGCTGGTCGGTGCCCGTTTCAATAACTGCCCGGATGGCTGGGGTTGCCGTGTGGTCAGCGACAATCTGATTCGTGCTTTGGACCTGGAAGAATCCGGTATTGAGGTTTTCAACCATGGTTCCGGTGAAACCCTGGCTTCTTCCATGGCCTCAGCGGTTCAGTCTGAAGAACCCTGGTTGGGCTACTATTGGGGTCCAACGGTTCCACTGGGTAAGTACGACATGACCAAGGTGGACATGGGTGGTTATGACCAGGCCGTGCATGAACGCAACATGAATGCAGACACGGATAACCCCGGTGTTTCCGACTTCCCTGCCGCCCCTGTACTGACGTCCATCACCACTGATTTCCGGGAGCGTGAGCCTGAAGTGGCGGACATGCTGAGCAAGATGACGTTTGAAACCGCTCACATGAGTGCCCTCCTGGCCTGGATGGATGAAAACAATGCCTCAGCAGAAGAAACCACGGTTTACTTCCTGAGCAACAACTCAGACATCTGGTCTGACTGGCTGAATGATTCAGCTCGCCAGAAGCTGGCAGCCCTCTTGAACTGATCCGGCAATTCAGTCCACTGCAGGCAGGCAACCCCTGTCTGCAGTTTTTAGCCTGCCCTCCCCCGTGTATAACGAGGAACAAAAAATTCAATGGCAACCTACGACTTTGTATTTTCCAAGCTAGGTTTACAGGACTGGTGTGCCCAGGATCAAAGTACTGGCCCCATGTCCATGAAAGACCTGCTCTCCAAGTCACGTGGCGAAACCGAAACCAGCCAGTCCATCTGGGAAGTGCCCTTTCCTTCCATGGACAATCTGAACGAAGCCTGCCGCGCCTTTCCCCAGTCACGTGAACTCACCAAGGGTCTTGAAAACGGCTTTCTGTCCGTCAAGGACAGCTTGAGTATTTTTCTGGACCCTTTGACCCAGCCTTTGAGCTGGTTTCTCGATGGTGCCCTGTATTTCATGCTGGCAACGCCCTGGTGGATCATCATTCCCCTGTTGTTGCTGGTCGTGCAACTGGTGACCAAGTCCTGGCGGCTGGTGGCTTTTGTTGGCTTCAGCATCTGCACGCTGGCTTTCATCGATCACTATGAATACGCCATGCAAACCCTGGCGATTATTTTTGTCTGCGCCTTTCTCTGTGTGCTTTTCGGGGTTCCCATTGGCATTGCCATGTCGCGCAGTGACACGATGCAACGCTTGACCATACCCATTCTGGATATGCTGCAAACCCTGCCGCCTTTTGTGTACCTGATACCGCTGATCTTCCTGTTCAGTGTCACCGAATCCAAGCTCTACGGCATTGCCATCATTCTGTATGCCATCGTTCCGGTGATTCGTTTGACCAACCTGGGCATCCGCCTGGTGGACAAGGATGTGATTGAAGCCGCTGATGCCTTTGGTATGACCAAACAGCAAAAACTCTATCGTGTTCAGATCCCTCTGGCTTTGCCCAATATCATGGCCGGGGTTAACCAAACGATCATGATGAGTCTGGCGATGGTGGTTATAGCATCTCTGGTCTCGGCGCCCGGCCTGGGTGTTCTGGTGCTTCGTGGTATCCGTAACCTGGAACTGGGTGTTGGCCTGGTTGCCGGCCTGGGGATCGTCATTCTGGCGGTTATTCTGGACCGGGTTACCAAAATGTCCCTGGCACGTATCAATGCCTCCCAGAAAAGCTGAGACAGGTTAAGATGACTGAAAATACTAGAATCTCCATACGCAATCTCTATAAAATTTTTGGTGATGATCCTGCTACCGCCCTGGAAGCTGTCAAGAGTGGTATGAGCAAAGCTGAGCTACTGGAAAAACACAACCATGTGCTGGGCTTGCAGGATATCAATGTCGATATGAAAGCCGGGGAAGTCACGGTCATCATGGGCCTGTCCGGCTCCGGCAAGTCCACCCTGATTCGCCATTTGAACCGCTTGATTGAGCCGACAGCAGGCAGTATTCAGGTGGATGGCGAAGATGTGCTGGGCTATGACGAAGAGCGTCTGCGCCGCCTTCGCCGTGAACACATGTCGATGGTCTTTCAAAAGTTTGCTTTGTTGCCTCACCGCACCGTTCTGGAAAATGCCGGTCTGGCACTCTGGGTAAGAGGCAGGGAAGTCAAAGAGTTTGAAGAAGAAGCCAATAAATGGCTGGCTCGTGTCGGCCTGGAAGGCAACGGCAACCAATACCCGCATCAGCTTTCCGGTGGCATGCAGCAACGCGTGGGGATTGCCCGCGCACTGACCTCCAATTCACCGATCATGCTGATGGATGAGGCTTTTTCAGCTTTGGACCCCCTGATTCGCACTGACATGCAGGATCTGCTGCTGGATTTGCAGCAGGAATTGAAGAAAACCATTGTTTTCATCACCCATGATCTGGACGAAGCCCTGAAGCTGGCCGATCATCTGGTGATTTTAAAAGATGGTTATGTGGTGCAGCAGGGTGAGCCTCAGGAGATTCTGATGGAGCCCAATGACCCCTATATTGTGGATTTTATCAGTGATATCAATCGAGCCAGGGTTCTCAGGGTGCGCTCCGTGATGGAAAAAACCACTCAGCCTCTGGCACAAAGCGCCGGTCAGGTCACGGAAAATGCCAACCTGGAAGAGGTCATCGCCCAGTCTAAAGGGGCCACGGATCTGACTTATCAGGTGGTGCGAGAGGGTAGCCCAGTGGGTGTGATCAGCATGCAGGCTGTAGTGAAGGCTTTGGTGCCGACTCATGCGGCTGCCCGGGAAGTGCGTTAATAGTTTGCTGGTCGCAGCGTTCAGCTTGCTGTATGCTGCGTCCACGTCATTTGACGCCCTTCTATTAGTTACCGAGATTCCCTGAATATATGAGTTTTTCTTCCCTGGGCCTGAGTGCCCCGATTCTTGCTGCATTGAAAGAACAAGGCTATACCCAGCCTACGCCCATCCAGGCCCAAGCCATTCCTGCGATCATGCAGGGTGAAGATGTGATGGCCGCTGCCCAAACCGGCACCGGCAAAACCGCTGGTTTTACTTTGCCGATTCTGGAGCGCCTGGCCAAAGGCAAACCGGCCGGTTCCAATCAGGCACGTACCCTGATTTTAACCCCGACCCGCGAGCTGGCAGCGCAGGTGGGTGAAAGTGTGGCCACCTATGGTCGCCAGATGCACCTGAAATCGGCTGTAGTGTTTGGTGGCGTCAAAATCAACCCGCAGATGATGAAGCTGCGCCGGGGTGTTGATGTCCTGGTCGCGACGCCGGGTCGCCTGCTGGATTTATACAACCAGAATGCAGTGAAGTTTGATCATCTGGAAGTTCTGGTACTGGATGAAGCCGACCGTATGCTGGATATGGGCTTTATTCACGACATCAAACGCATTTTGAAGGTTCTGCCGCCCAAACGTCAGAATCTGCTGTTTTCTGCCACCTTCTCCAAGGAAATCCGCAACCTGGCTAAAGGCCTGGTGAACAACCCGGTGGAAATTTCCGTTAGCCCCCGCAACACCACGGCTGAGAGAGTGGAGCAATCCGCTTATCTGGTGGACAAAAAGCAGAAACCGGCTTTGCTGGTCAAGCTGCTCGTGGATAATAACTGGGGGCAAACCCTGGTGTTCACCAAAACCAAACACGGTGCCAACAAGCTGACCAAATACCTGGAAGACGGTGGTTTTAAAGCCGCTGCCATTCACGGCAACAAAAGTCAGGGTGCCAGAACCAAGGCCTTGGCCGGTTTCAAGGACAACAGCATTCAGATTCTGGTGGCAACCGATATCGCTGCTCGCGGTCTGGATATCGATTTACTGCCCCAGGTGGTGAATTATGAACTGCCTAATGTAGCCGAAGACTATGTTCACCGTATAGGCCGTACCGGTCGTGCCGGAGCCAGTGGTGAGGCTGTTTCCCTGGTTGGCGGTGATGAAGGCAAGCTACTGAAAGATATTGAAAAGCTTATCAAGCAAAACATCCCCCGCAAGCAGGCTGAAGGTTTCCCGGCACCGGTGATGACAGCAGCACCCCCTCCCCAGAGACGCGGTGGCGGCAGCAAACCCGGTCAACGCCAGGGTCAGGGTCAACGCCAGGGCCGAAAAGTACCCGCCCGGTCGAGCTGACAAGCTGCTTTGCTTCAGGGATAATCAGGCAATCAGATGTTTGCGGAGTCCCAGATGGCATTACCATCAGCACAACCCAAAATTATTACCGAGCCTGACGGCTCGGTTGTTTCGGGTGACTGGGTCACTGCCCGCCTGAAACGCTGGTTGCAGTTACAACCCGCTCTGCAGGGGTTGTCGGGCAAAATACGCCTCAACTGCCAACAGATGGATACCAACGGGGCCTGGGTTTTCCTGAGAATTTTCGGACGAAAACCGGAGTCCTGGCCGCAGGGTCTGACTGACAGCCAACTTCAGCTTCTGGAGCTGGTCAGAAACAAGAAGCAATCCACTCCACCTCAATCCTCCTTCAACTGGCTTGCCAAGCTGGGTTTTAATACCCTGAAAAGCTTTCGCCATGGTCGCCAGCTGTTGGATTTTCTCGGGCGTTTGACTCTGGCTCTACTGACTATGTTGCGCCGCCCCTGGCAATGCAAAGTCAAACTCCTGCTGGATGTTATTCAGCGTGATGGCTTGCAGGCAGTACCGATCATAGCCTTGATGGCCTTTCTTCTGGGAGCGGTGATTGCCTGGCAAGGCGGGCTGCAACTGCAGACTTATGGGGCCAATATTTTTATCGTTGAGTTGGTAGCCATTACCCATCTCCGCGAACTGGGGCCTCTGATTGCTGCCATTCTGGTCGCTGGGCGTTCCGGCTCAGCCTATGCTGCACAAATTGCTACCATGAATATGAATCAGGAAGTATTGGCTCTGAAAAGCCTGGGGCAAGACCCTTATGCCTGGTTGGTGTTGCCAAAATTGTTGGGATTGCTGCTGGCCCTCCCCCTTCTGACTGTCCTGGCCAACCTGGCCGGACTCAGTGGTGGCATGCTGGTTGCCAGTGTTCAGCTGGATGTCAGCCCGACCGCCTTCTGGCAGCGCCTGGGTGATGAAGTCAATGTCGCCCATTTCTGGATTGGTCTGGTCAAGGCACCGGTATTTGTTCTGATTATTGTTACTGTCGGCTGTATGCAGGGCATGCTGGCCGAGGGCGGAGCGGAAGGAGTTGGGCATCGCACCACCCGCAGTGTGGTTCAGGCCGTCTTTCTGGTGATCATTGTGGATGCCGTATTTTCCATTATTTTCAGTAGTACAGGGTGGTAGGCAATGGATCAGCAAACCCCGATTGTTGAGCTGCGTAATATCAAAACAAGTTTCGGTACGCAACGTATTCACCAGAACCTGAATTTGCAGGTTTTTCAGGGTGAGCGCCTGGCTCTGGTCGGGGGCAGCGGTTGTGGGAAGTCCGTATTGCTCAGTGAAATTGCTCTCTTGCTACATCCTGAAGCAGGGGATATCCGACTTTTTGATCAGCGGATTCAGAGTTTAGGCACGGAAGAGCTCAAATTGATGCGAACCCGCATGGGGGTCATGTTTCAACAGGGCGCCCTTTTTACCAGTTTAAGCCTGCTGGAAAATATCATGTTGCCCATCCGGGAGCTGCAAAAACTGCCCGAAAGCCTCATCAAAGAACTGGGCATGCTCAAACTGCAGTTGGTGGGCCTGCCTTCAACAGCAGCCCATAAGTTTCCCCAGGAGTTGAGTGGCGGCATGTTGAAACGGGCAGCCGTGGCACGTGCGCTGGCGCTTGATCCCAATCTCCTGTTGCTGGATGAACCCACCGCTGGTCTCGACCCGGTCAGTGCCAATGCCTTTGATGAGTTGCTTCTGGAACTGCATGCGACTCTGGATCTGACTTTGATTCTGGTCACCCATGATCTGGACTCCCTCTGGCGAATCACCGACCAGGTGGCTTTTCTGGGTCGCAAACGCGTACTCTGTAAAGCCCCCATGGATGAGTTGATCCAGCAGGAACAACCGGATATTCAGCAATATTTTGCCAACACCAGAGCCAACCAGGCGATGAATCGCAATCAAGCAGGTGAAGCTTTATGAATCCGAAAATCAACTACACCCTGGTCGGAGCCTTTGTGGTATTGCTGATTCTGGCCGGGCTGGGTGTGACCAGTTGGATGACCCATGACAACGGCTCCACCAGCCGACTGCCCTATGTCACTTATTTTTATGATTCGGTCTCAGGTCTCAATGACCAGGCTCAGGTCAAATACCGGGGGGTGCCAGTGGGTTACGTGGAAAAAATCACTCTGGTCAGCGATCCCGATGAAAGAGTCAAGCTCAAGTTATCCCTGGATGCGGATGCCCCCATTCGCAGTGATACCTTCGCCACTTTACAGCATCAGGGCATTACCGGCCTCTTGTTTGTCGAACTGCAAAGCAGTGGCTCCCGAGGCACCCAACTGGTTACTTCCAAAGACAATCCAGCCGAAATCCCCAGCCGGGCTTCACGCCTGGGGCAGTTTACGGACAAACTGGATAATCTGAGTGACCAGTTAGGCAGTCTTCTGGAGTCTTTCAATGAAGTCAGCGACCAGTTGAAAACCCTGACCAACCCGGAAATGCGCCAGCAGATTCTGGCTCTGATGAACTCCAGCCAGCGTCTGGCCGATACCGCAGAAGAAAGACTGGAGGCCATCAACCCCAAGGCTTATGAACAGCTGGCCAGAACCCTGGAAGAACTGACCCGGGAGATCACCCGCCAGGCCAGCCAGCTCCCCGACCAATTGCAAAGTCTGGAAACAGGCCTGGGCAAACAGTTACAGGCTTTGCAAAAGCAGTTGCAGCAGTTGAGCGAAGACACCAGCAGCAGCGCCCGGCAGTTGGCTCCAACCCTGCAGCAGGCGGAAAAACTACTCGAACAACTGCGCCGGGAAGGTGATACCTGGCTTAGGGGCAACCAAACTCAGCCACAGGGCCCAGGAGAATAACATGAGCAAACACCTGTTCTTTCTGCTATTGATCGTCAGCTTGGCTGGCTGCAGTGTTTTGCCGGAACCCCAACAGGCACCCCAGCAACTTCTCTTGTCCAGCCTGACACCCAATGTGGAAACCAGCATAGATTCCAACGTGCAGATCCACCTGGTGATAGAACGTCCCCTGGCTAGCACCCCACTGCGTCAGCGCGAAATCTGGTATCGTGACACCGGTCTGCAGCTCACCCCTTTCAGTCGTCACCTCTGGGCTGAAAGCCTGGATCTGCAACTGCAAAGCCTGACGGCGGAATTTCTGGCCCGACAACCCTGGGCAGAGGCCGTCAGCCTTGATCGTCCGGGCTTCCGGGCGGATTATCGCTTGCACCTCAATCTGCAACACTGGTATCTGGATACCACCCGGAAAGAATTGCTGATCAGCCTGCAGGCCAACCTTCTGGACAGCAATGGCAACAGCCTGCTGCAAAGACAATGGCGAGAGAAACAACCGGTTGCCAGCCTGTCTCCACAAGGCCTTGCACAGGCCAGCCAGGAGTGGCTGGAAAATTGGATTGTAGAGCTGAATCAAAGCCTTAACGATCATTGGCAGAAATAGAGCTGCGTATAATTATCATTTACAAAGCTGAGTGAATCTGCTAGCTTAGCCTCAATCACCCAACCTGAGTAAGGTCTAGCCTTTCGATGAGCACCCAAGTTGCCAGCTACATTTACAGAATCTGGGGGCAAAGACCCCCTTTTTACATTCTGATTCCATCTGTAGTTGCAGCCCTGGCCATGGTTCTGCCCTTGTTTTATCTGGGCCTCAGGGCTTTTCAGGCCGATTCAGGGCAACTGGCTGAACTGGTGCTCAGGCAACGCAATCTCGACCTGCTGTTCAATACCTTAAAACTGACCTTCGGCGTGCTTCTGCTGGCCACCCTGATGGCCCTGCCCACTGCCTGGCTGGTAACACGCACCAACATCCGCTTTAAAAAGGCCATTACCCTGCTTGCTGTTGTGCCGCTGGCCGTTCCCGGTTATGTCATGGCCTATGCCCTGCTGGGCCTGGGAGGACACTATGGTGTGTTTGCCCAGCTGTTTGGCTGGGAGCTGCCGCGAATCAGTGGTTATACCGGTGCTGTTCTGGCCTTGAGTCTTTATACCTTTCCTTATTTATTTCTCAACCTGCGGGCAACCTTTCTGGGTTTTGATCGCAGCCTGGAAGAAAGCGCCCAGGCCCTGGGTTACAGCCAGCGCCAGATTTTCCTTAAAATCCTGTTACCCCACATGGCCCCGGCCTTGATGGCGGGTTGGCTGGTGATCGGTCTTTACGTTATGGGAGACTTTGGTGCGGTTGCCCTGATGCGCTATGAAGCCTTCAGTTACGCTATCTTTACCCAGTACTCCAGTGCTTTTGATCGGGTCTATGCCGCCTGGCTGTCTCTGATGCTTTTGGCGCTGGCTGGCAGTTTTGTACTCATGGAAACCCTGGTGCTCAAACGCAAGCGCCTCGCCAGTGTCGGCAGTGGTATTGCCCGTCCCAAGGCAGCCAGCCATCTGGGCTGGAAGGCTTTCCCGGCCTGGCTCTATCTGAGTGTGGTTTTTTTAAGCTCCATCGGCCTGCCGGTGATGATTCTGGCGTATTGGCTGCTTCTGGCACCACCCGATCTGAGTTTCTTCCTGGAAGTGCCCGGCACTTTCCTGCGCTCTGCAGCGGCGGCTTTGCCGGCTGCTCTGGTGGCAGCAGGTTTTGCTTTACCGATTGCCTATCTGCTGGTGCGTTACCCTTCCCGCATTTCCACCGTTATAGAGCGCTCCACCTACATTGGTTATGCCCTGCCACCGCTGACTCTGGCTCTGGCAATGGTGTTCTTTGCCTTACATACCGCTTATTTTCTCTACCAGACTCTGGCCTTGCTGATTTTTACCTGGGCACTGGCTACCCTGGCTCTAGCCATGGGCCCAATTCGCAGCTCTCTGATGCAAACCCGCTCCAACCTGGAAGAAGCTTCTTTTTCCCTGGGGCATGGCCCGGTTGCCACCTTCTTTCATGTCGTTTTCCCCAGACTGAAGCGCGGCATTCTGGCTTCCATTGCCATTGTTTTTCTGTTTTGCATGAAGGAGCTACCGATCACTTTTCTGCTGGCTCCCACAGGCTACACCACCCTGGCCGTTACCGTTTTCAGTCGCACCTCAGAGGGTTTAATGGCTGAAGCCGCCCCTTTTGCTGCAGCGATTGTCATTTTTTCCAGTCTATCTGTCGGCATGGTGCTTAATCGCGAGGGTAACCGATGAATTCCATACAAGCGCTGATGCGTGTTGAGGGTTTGAGTAAACGCTACAACGAAGGGGACTCCCTGGCCGTGGATCAGGTGAGTTTCACCCTGCAGCCCGGTGAGATCCTGGCTTTGCTGGGGCCCAGTGGCTGCGGCAAAACCACAACCCTGAGAATGCTGGCGGGCTTTGAACATCCCACTGCCGGAAGCATCTTTTTGCATGACCGCGACGTTACCGAGCTGCCACCACAAAAACGCAATATCGGCATCGTATTTCAGGACTATGCGCTGTTTCCACACATGACTCTGCTGCGCAACGTGACTTTTGCCATGCGCCACGTACCCAAAAACCAGCTGAAAGAAAAAGCCATGCAATGGCTGGATCTGGTAGGCCTGACCTCCTATGCCAAGCGCTATCCGCATGAATTATCCGGTGGTCAGCAACAGAGGGTTGCTCTGGCCCGCACCCTGGCAGCAGAACCTGAGCTAATCCTGCTGGATGAGCCTTTTTCCAATCTGGATGCTGCTTTACGTGAGGCAACCCGCAAGGAAATGCGCAGCCTTTTCAAGAAAGCGGGCACCTCAGTGATTCTGGTCACGCATGATCAGGCTGAAGCCATGACTTTCGCCGACAAGGTTGGGGTGATGCAGCAGGGCCAGTTGATGCAACTGGATACCCCTCAAGCTGTTTACCAGCATCCAGCCAATGCCTTTGTCGCCACTTTTCTGGGGCACACCAACCTTTTACGTGGCCGGGCGATTGGCAGCTTTGCGGAAACACCTCTGGGTAATATCAGCCTGCATACAGCCAGCAAGGGGGATGTGCAGTTGTCCCTGCGACCCGAGGATCTGCAACTGACAGCCAGTGACAATCCCAATGCCGCCAAGGTTCTGGATCGCGAGTTTCGTGGCCACGATTACCTCTATGTGCTGGAGCAGGAAGGCATCCAATATTGTGCCATTACCCCCAGTCACAATCATTTTGAAATCGGCAGCCATGTGACTCTGGGGAGTTCACGCCAGGCTTCGGTCATACCCGCCAGCAACTAGTCACCCAACTTTCCTGCCAGTTCCTGTCTGGCTTCCTCCTGCCAGGCAGAGAAAGGGTTACCCCAAGCCTGGCAGATGGCTTCAAACAGGATTAAAGCTCGATTTTGCAGTTGGCCTTCAAACAGTAGCCGGTAAGTCAGTTGGTGAACCTGGCGTTCAAAATCACGGGTATCTCCCGGCTCACCTGAAAGATTGTCAGCGCTGATGTGAAATTTGCGGCCACTGGCCAGGGTAAAGCACTGCTCAAAAGCCTGGGGGCGAATTTCCACTTTCTCAAAAGCCCGTTGCTGGGAGGCACTTCTGCCATCCGGCAAATACCAGTAACCAAAATCTTCCAGCCCCCGGCGCTTTTCACCCGCCACGCACCAGTGAGCCAACTCATGCAGGGCACTGGTGAAATAGCCGCGCGCAAAAATGATTTGATGGTCATCTCCAGTCATGCTGGCAGGCAGGTAGACCGGTTCCTCTCCCCCACGCACCAGCCGGGTTTTGTAGCGGGAGTAAAAAAGCTCGGCAAAAAGCTGGATTAACTTTTCACACTCTTGATATTCATGCTTTTCAGGAATCAAGATTCTTTTAGCCCCAAATAATAGAAATTGAAAATTGCAGCCGATTTTACTGTTTTTTTACAGACTGAACAGTCTATTTTTCTGAAAATACGTTATCCTTAGCCGTTTCTTCGACCTTTGCAGAACACTGCCCCGACTTGAGTTTTTTATGCAGATTTCACGTTTCTGGCACTTTAACCGACCTCTTTTGATTCTGGCTTTGCCCCTGTTGGGCGCACACTTGGCCCAAACCGGCATGGGTGTCGTCGATACCCTGATGGCAGGACGCTTGAGTGCTGTGGATCTGGCTGCTGTTGCGGTGGGCACCAGTGTGTTTGCCCCCATTATGCTGTTGATTTTCGGGACTCTGCTGGGCACCACCCCTCTGATTGCCCAGGCTGCCGGGGCACGTCAGACCTCCAGCCTGGCCGGAACGGTGCACCAGGCCACCTGGGTCAGCCTGGTCATGATCCTCTTGGGTGGTCTGGTGATGACCAACAGCCAGTGGGTGTTTGATTTTATGGGCGTCATACCCGAAGTTTCCGCTTTGGCTTCTGACTATTTACGGGCATTGGCCTGGGGCTTGCCTGCTCTGGCTTTTTTTCAGGTGCTGCGGTGCCTCTGCGAAGGCCTTAATCATGCCCGCCCGGTACTCTGGATCAGCCTGTTGGGCCTGCTGCTCAATATCCCTGCCAACTATGTGCTGATCTACGGCAAATTGGGTTTGCCGCAACTGGGAGCCGTGGGTTGTGGTTATGCCACGGCACTCAGTTTCTGGTTCATGGCTCTGCTGCTGAGCCTTTATGTGCACCTACGCCCCAATTACCGGCAATTTGCCATTTTTGCAGCCTGGCAAAAACCGCAATGGATTCAGATCCGGCATATTTTCTGGGTGGGCTTGCCGATTGGCCTGTCGATTTTTGTGGAAGCTTCGCTCTTCACCACGATTGCCCTCTTCATCGGCGGGCTGGGTGAAGTGGTGGTGGCCGGGCATCAGGTGGCCTTCAATTTCACGACGCTCTTGTTTATGGTGCCACTCAGCCTGGGAATGGCTCTAACCGTCAAGGTGGGCCATGCCCTGGGTTCAGGCCGTCCTGATGAAGCTCGTGAAGCCGCCTGGTACGGCGTTCAACTCTCGGCACTGGTTGCCCTGATTTCGGCAGCCCTGATGTGGTTTTCAGCGCCTTGGGTGGTCAGGCTCTATTCAGAAAACACTCAGGTGCAGCTGCTGGCTGCCAGCCTGATCCAGCTGGCTGTCCTTTACCAGATTTCCGATGCCCTGCAGGTGAATGCAGCAGGCGCCTTGCGGGGCTACAAGGATACCCGCATTATTATGCTGATTACCTTTGTGGCCTATTGGCTGATCGGTTTGGGTGGTGGCTGGTGGCTGGCTCTGGGGGACAACCCCTGGGGCTCTCAGGGTGTGCAGGGCTTCTGGTATGGCCTGATACTGGGTCTGAGTTTTGCTGCAGCCCTGTTATTGTGGCGCTTGCAATCCACCAGTCGGCAATTCCTGAATCCTAACACTCCACAGGAGGCATCATGAAACCCTCATTTGTTCTTGGAATTACCCTGAGCCTGTTATTGACTACCGCAGCGTCTGCCAGTGACTGGGCACCCCAGCCCCATCTGAAAGTAGCCGGGGAGGCCACCCTCACTCTGGATGCAGACCGGGTGGACATTCATTCCAGCTTCACCAGCGATCACCAGAACTCACACCTGGCCTTGCAGGAGCTGGAGTCAAGGTTTGGCAATCTGCTTCGCAGCCTGCGTCGCCAGCTTCCTGAAACGGCCAGGCTGGAAGCAGGCCAGGTTCGCGTTCATCCCCGACACAAGCGCAACAATGATGAATGGCAGGTCATCGGTTACACCGCCACGCGAGATTTGACTGTATTGGATCTGCCCGTGGAAAAAACCGGTGAGTGGGTGGAAAAAATCACCCAGGGTCAGCCCAACAAGCTGGGGCCACTGAATTATCACAGCACCCAAGCAACCCATCAGCGCAACCCGGCATTGGAACAAGCCATTACAGATGCCCACAACAAAGCAAAGATCATGGCAGCCACCCTGGGCCAACAGCTGGGCAAGGCCTTACAGGTGGAAGAAATTTCCAGTCCCGGAATTCAAGCCAGAAGTGCCGTCATGGTCGCGGACTCCAGCCGTGAATCGACACCGGAAATGCAGCCGGGCCGCGTGGAAACCTCAGCAAGAGTCCAGGTTATCTTCGAATTACTCGATTAACCTTTACGCATCAACCGGTCAGCAGCTAGAATACTGTATAGAAAGCTAGTACTGTCAGAAACAACAGTCAATTACCGGGATCAACTGCCATGCAAAAACTCACCAAACGCCAGGAACAGGTGCTGGACATCGTCAAACAGGCCATGAAAGAAAGGGGCATGCCCCCCACCCGTGCCGAGATTTCCAAGTTGCTTGGCTTCAAGTCTCCCAATGCGGCAGAAGAACACCTCAAGGCCCTGGCCAAAAAGGGTGCCATTGAGATGATGCCGGGCACATCACGGGGCATTCGCCTGCCCAAAACACCGGCACGTCCCAAGGGGTTACCTGTGTTGGGCCAGGTGGCTGCAGGCAGCCCGCTTCTGGCTCAGGAAAACATTGATTTTCACCTCAAGGTAGACCCCGGCTCTTTCAGTCACAAGGCGGATTACCTGCTCAGAGTCAAAGGCCTCAGCATGAAAGACATCGGAATTCTGGAAGGTGATCTGCTGGCCGTCCACCGCACCCAGGAAGCCCCCAAAAATGGTCAACTGGTGGTAGCGCGGATTGATGATGAAGTGACGGTCAAGCGTTTCAAGCAGGAAGGCAGCAGGGTCTGGCTATTGCCGGAAAACGAGGATTTTGAGCCGATCGAAGTGGATTTAACGCAAGACAATCTGGCCATTGAGGGGCTGGCCGTGGGTTTGATACGGGAAGATTTCAATCAGACTTTTCACTGATCAGTGCTCCAGGAGTTGCTCCCGCAGCTCCTGAAACAAGCTTTTCATGGCTTGATGCATAGCCCTGGCATCCGCCAGTTGACGCTCTTCCAAAGTCTGGGGCTCATCGGCACTGGCCAGGGAAATCCTGGTTCCTTCGTCCGCTTCCGGCCCATCACTGACCACTGGTGGCTGTCTTAATGCCAGCAGTGCCGTTTGCAGTCGACTCAGAGGACTGGCCGGATTTCTGAATTCAGCCTGCAGGCGTTTCAGCTCTGGTAACTGCTGCTGACGTTCTGCAGCCAGTTTCTCCAGGTCACCGCCCTCTCTGACTGCCTGGAGGTTTAGGCGATAAGCCACTGCCAGCTCCCTTAAAAAAGCAATCTCAGCAGCCTCCAGGGCATTCAGAGCGGCTTCATGGCAGGTCTGCTGCCAGGCTACCTGATTCAGCTCATCCTGAGGCTGAGCGGCAGCGTCCAGAAGTAACCTGGCTTGATATAGCTTTTGGTTAACCCGAGAACGCTGCGCCTGAAGCATTATTTTTTACCGGATGACTTGTCTTCAATCTTCCATTGCCTGCCATCCCAGAAGGCTCTAAAGCCGGTTGATTTACCGTCTTTTTCAGCCTGTACGTACTGCTCCTGGGTTTTCCGGGAAAAACGGATCACTGTGGGGTTGCCTTCGGTATCGGCTTCCGGTGCATCCAGAATGTAATGATGCTTGGGATCAATCTCATCCTTGTGAGGCTTGATTTCACGCACCAGCGGTGGACGGGTCTCACGTTTTTTCGGGAACTGGCTGGCGGCCAGGAAGAGTCCACTGGCACCATCACGCAGTACATAATGGTCGTCCACCTTCTGGCACTGCAGCTCAGGCATGGGCACAGGGTCCATCTTGGGAGGTGCAGGCTCGCCATTTTTCAATAACTTGCGCGTATTCTTGCATTCGGAGTTGGTGCAACCAAAGTATTTGCCAAAGCGTCCAGTTTTCAGCTGCATTTCACTGCCGCATTTATCACATTCAAGGGTAGGGCCTTCGTAACCCTTGAGTTTGAAATGCCCTTCTTCTATCTGGTAACCATCACAATCCGGACTGTTCCCGCAAATATGCAACTTGCGTTTTTCATCAATGATAAAACTTTCCATAGCTGTGCCGCATTTCTGGCAGCGGCGCTTGGCCCTCAAGGCATCAACTTCCGCTTCTTCATCCCCGTCAGCAGGAATAAATTCCTCTCCTGGCATCAGGTTGATGGTGGTCTTGCAACGCTCCTTGGGAGGCAGAGCATAACCAGAACAACCCAGGAAGGTACCGGTTGAGGCAATGCGAATCTGCATGTGCCGTCCACAGGTAGGACAACTGATGTCGGTATCCACAGGTTGATTGGGGCGCATACCCTCTGCGGATTGGGCCTGTTCCAGCTGCTGCTTGAAATCCTTATAGAAACGATTCAGAAGATTTTTCCATTCTTCCTCGCCATCGGCTACTGCATCCAGGGAGTCTTCCATGCGGGCGGTAAAACTGAAATCCAGCAGATCCCGAAAGGATTCAACCAGGCGGTCAGTGACAATATCGCCCATTTTTTCAGCATAAAAACGCCGGTTTTCAACCTTGACGTAACCCCGATCCTGAATAGTGGAGATGATTGAGGCATAGGTGGAAGGACGGCCAATACCTCGCTTTTCCAGCTCCTTGACCAGGGCGGCTTCAGAGTAGCGCGCTGGTGGCTTGGTGAAATGCTGTTTGGGGTCCAGCTTCTTGAGCAGCAGTTGTTCGCCCACCTGCAAATCAGGCAGTTCCTGGTCTTCGGCCTGTTTGCCACCGGGGGGCTGAATGCGGGTAAAACCATCAAACTGCAGAACCCGACCCTTGGCTTTCAGTTCATAATCAGCCGCTTTGACCGTCAGAGTCGTTGACAAGTAGCGTGCCGGTGGCATCTGACAGGCGACAAATTGCCGCCAGATCAATTCATACAGGCGTTGGGCATCCCGCTCCAGGCCGGAAATATCTTTACCCTGCAGGTGAACATTGGAAGGCCGGATGGCTTCGTGAGCTTCCTGTGCTCCTTCCTTGCTGGAATAAAGATTGGGTTTTTCCGGCAGGTACTTCTTGCCCAGTTCCTGGCCGATCCAGTCGCGGCAGCTGCTGACTGCTTCCTGAGACAGATTGGTCGAGTCGGTGCGCATGTAGGTGATGTGACCGGCTTCGTAGAGACGCTGTGCCAGGGTCATGGTTTTCTTGACGGAAAAACCCAGACGGGTGCTGGCTGCCTGCTGCAAAGTCGAAGTAATGTAGGGAGCACCGGGTCGGCTGCTGGTGGGCTTGTCTTCCCGATCCGCAACCTGGTAATCCGCCGGACTTAGTTCTGCCAGAGCGACATCGGTCTCTTCCTTGCTGCCGGGGCGAAAGTTTTTACCGGCTTTCTTGGCAACCATACAGGACAGTGGCGTTTGCTGCTGGTTATGCAAATGCGCAGTAATATCCCAGTATTCCTCAGGTATGAAAGCGCGAATCTCCCTTTCCCTCTCGACAATCAGGCGTACGGCAACTGATTGCACGCGGCCAGCCGACAAGCCACGGGCCACCTTGGACCAGAGCAGAGGGGACACCATGAAGCCCACAACCCGATCCAGAAAACGCCGTGCCTGCTGGGCATTGACGCGATTCATGTCCAGACTGCCAGGGTCTTCAAAAGCCTGGGTAATGGCTTTTTTGGTAATTTCGTTGAAGACCACCCGGCGATAGCGGGAATCATCACCACCCAGAGTTTCGCGCAGATGCCAGGCAATGGCTTCCCCTTCGCGATCCAAATCCGTGGCCAGATAGATGGCGTCGGCTTCCTTGGCCAGCTTCTTCAACTCGCTGACCACTTTTTCCTTGCCGGGCAGGGTTTCGTAATGAGCCTTCCAGCCATGCTCAGGATCGATCCCCATGCGATTGACCAGCTGCTCCTGCGCTTTTTTCTTTTTTTCCGCAGCGGTCGTAGCTTTCTTGGCCGGTGTTTTGCCACGGGATGTCTTGCCGCTGCCGCTGACCGGCAAATCGCGGATATGACCAACACTGGATTTGACGATAAAATCATTTCCCAGATATTTGTTAATGGTCTTGGCTTTGGCCGGTGACTCGACGATGACCAGTGATTTACCCATTCCGATGACTATCCCGTTGACTTGTATGAAAAACCTTGAATGCACTTGGTGCAAAGGGTGGATACAGTAACCCAGCAGTGACTTGGTTTCCAGCCTCTTGCCATGAAAAAAACCGGCAGTCCACCCAGCGAGGCCCAATCATTGCTGGCAGTGAACCCGGATAAATGATAGAAAAGCACAAAACTCAAGGAGAAGCACAATGCACACCCAAACCCTGGCCCGCCTGGCTTTAACCGGCCTGCTCGCAGGCTTTACCACTCCCCTTCTCGCGGATGCCGGACAAGTTACCGGTACCTGGCAGTGTCAGCAGCAGCTGAGCCCTGATCCCCAGGTTGAGGTCGAGGTTCGCTACGAGCAGCAGTTCACTGCCAATCGCAATTTCAATATTGATGGCCGTTTGAGTGCAGCCTTTGCCGACAACACCCTGGCTTATACCTTCCGGGGCAACGGTACCTGGTCAGTGACAGAGCGGTTTCTGGATATCCAGACAGCTGACAGTGAGTTCCTTCCCGACAACCCAACCGCTTTGCAGATGCATGAAGCTGGTATTTTGACTGCTGACCAGTTCAATAACGTACAAAGCAGTGACCGTTTTGAAATCATCAAACTAAACCAACAGCAGATGCACCTAAAACATTCCAGGGAGCAGTTTGTAACCCTGTGCACCCGGCGTTAAGTTACCGAACGGTCTTTTTTTTGCCATTCCAGAAAACTGTCGATCAGATAGCGGGAAATCGCCGTCTTGGGTGGCAATTCAGGTAGCTGGTCGAAGGGGAACCACTGGGCATCTTCAATTTCCTCTTCTTCCAGCTGAATGGCTCCCCCCTGGTACTCTGCCCAGTAACCGAACATCAGAGAGTGCGGGAAGGGCCAGGCCTGACTGCCCAGATAGCGCAGATTCCCGACATCAACGCCCACTTCTTCTTTGACTTCGCGATGTAGGGCCTGCTCGGCAGATTCACCGGTTTCAATAAAACCAGCCAGGGTGGAATAGACTCCCGGTGCAAAGCGTGGACTGCGTGCCAGTAAAAGGGCATCGTCCCGCCACACCAGAGTGATGATGCAAGGTGCGACCCGCGGATAATGGCGCAAATGGCAGCGCGGACACTCCCTGGCATATTCATCTTTTCTGGGGCGGGTACGGGCACCACAGCGTCCGCAAAAACGGTGCTGCTCTTCCCAGGCTGCCAGTCCTGCAGCCGTTGCCAGCAAGTCAAAATCCTCTGCTGAGCTCTGCAACAACCAGGTTCGCAGCCCCGGCCAGTCTTCCTGTTTCGCTTCTCCTCTCTGGGCAAGGCGCACCAGAAGCAGGCGCTCCTTCCAGCGCCCCATCACCACCAGGCGGGCATGACGCTCAGGATTGTAAAAACCGGGTTCCAGCCAGTCTGGCAGGTCGGCCATGTTTGCAGGTGCCGGTTTGATTCGCCCAGAGCCACAATGAATGATAGCAATGGGTTCGCCAGGCTGGGGCTGAAAAGGCCCACGCTGGAAATCAACCAATGGCTGTTGCTGAGGAAATTCGGCCTGAAGCGGGTGCCACATCAGTTATTCTGCTCCATCCAGAGACACTGACCGGAAGCCTGCTGCAAAGCCTGAAGCTTGGCATCATGGGCAGCCAGCTCCTGGGTCGTGGGTTGTATGATTTTTAAAGCGGGTCGCTGGGCATCCAGACGACGCATCTGGGTCAGGGAATTGGCAGAATCACTGTTCAATTCATCGGATTCACCACCCAGAAGCAGGGCGGTTTGTCCCCCGGTCATGTTCAGATAAACATCGGCGAGGATTTCCGAATCCAGAAGAGCGCCGTGCAGGGTACGACCTGTATTGTCTACTTCATAGCGTTTACACAGGGCATCCAGGCTATTACGTTGCCCCGGATGACGCCGACGCGCAAAAGACAGGGTATCAAATACACTGCAATAATCAGCTATCCGGCCATAACGCTGCTCGTCCAGAGTCTGGTTGATTTTTTCCAGTTCGGCATCCAGAAAGCCCACGTCAAAGGGAGCGTTATGAATCAGCAGTTCACTGCCTTTTACATAGTTGAGAAAATCATCGACCACCTGGGCAAACAAGGGCTTGTCTTTAAGCATTTCCCAGGTATAGCCGTGCACTCGGGCCGCCTCTTCATCCACCTCCCTTTCCGGGTTCAGATAGACATGAAAGTTGTTCCCGGTGAATTTGCGGCCGATCATTTCCACACAACCGATTTCAATAATTCGATGGCCTTCCTTGGGGCCAATACCGGTTGTTTCAGTATCCAGAACTATTTGACGCATTCTTTGAAGTCTCTTTTTAAAGCTATTATTGGGTCATTTCAGGATCGGTAACGCCTTTATTAGCCAGCTCATCCGCTTTTTCATTGCCCGGATCACCAGCATGGCCTTTCACCCAATGCCAGTCAATTTCATGCCGGGCAGCCTGTTCATCCAGGCGCAACCAGAGATCCTTGTTTTTAACCGCACTGCCCCCGGCGGTTTTCCAGTTTTTACGCTTCCAATTGTGCATCCACTGGGTGATGCCTTGGCGCAAATACTGGGAGTCAGTGTGCAGTTCAACCTTACAGGAGCGCTTCAGAGCTTCCAGGGCCTTGATTGCGGCCAGCAACTCCATGCGATTATTGGTGGTCGGATTCTCCCCACCCCAGAGACTTTTTTCCTGGGTGCCATAGCACAACCAGGCTCCCCAGCCACCCGGCCCGGGATTGCCCTTGCAGGCACCATCTGTATAAATAACGACTTGCTGTTGTTTTGCTGGCATAACGCTGGATTACCGGTTTTTTAGACTGTTACGGGTGGGGGAGCTTACCGGTTGAACCGGCAACCAGCCAGTTTTTTTCCAGGCTGGTATGGGGCGCAGAGGACTTCCGATGCGTTTTTTAATGCGTAGCACATAAACACCGGCCAAAGGCCAGCCTTTCTTATCCAGACGCTGATCCAGAGTGCGCATTTTTTGCTGAAACCGGAGTCGATTACAGGGTGGCCGGTGAAAAAGCTGGTGGTCCACTTCTTTTTTCAAATCCAGAAATTCCAGCCAGTCAGCCAGCTTGGCCTGACTGATCAGGTCAGCTTTTTTCAATGCACGCAGCGGTTCAGCCTGCATAAATCCCGGTAAAAGCCGTGCCAATCCCCAAAGACTGACCGGATTAAACCCCAGAATAACCAGCTCACCCTTGGCCAGAGTGACGCGGGCAGCTTCTTTCAAGAGCGCATGGGGACTGGAAAACAATTCCAGAGAATGCTGCAGGATTACCAGATCCATGGAATCATCGGGCAGTGGCAGAGCCGCTGGATCAGCAATCAGACAGGACTCCTTTTCTGCCAGTTGCAGGGCAGGCCGCCATTCCAGAGTATGGCGTATACCACTGGTTTCCAGGAAGGAAGCAGCCGGACAACTACCAATCACCAGCAGATGATAACCCCGTTCATTTTCCAGAAAGGGTTTCAGCAAGGCTGTCTCTACAGCCAGAACTTCCTGCCCCAGGGTCGAGGACCAGAAAGTCTGCCAGGTTTTCCAGACCTGCAGGTTTACTTGTGTCTGCTGGTTTTGCACACTCATAACTTCTACCCTAAAGTGTAAAGTTAAGTAGATCTTAAAATAAAGGACAAAAACATGCTTGATGTTATCCCACTTCCAGCCTTTAACGACAATTATATCTGGTTACTGCGTCTCAGGGGTGACCAGCGTTGCTGGGTGGTTGATCCCGGTGAAGCCGCTCCTGTACAACGCTACCTGCAAACGCATGACCTCAAGCTGGAAGGGATACTTCTGACCCACCATCATGCCGATCATACTGGCGGGGTTGCTGATCTGGCGAAACCCGGAGTGACCATCATCGGATCCCTGCATGATGTCTATCGCTTGCCACCTCTCAACCTTCAGGTAACCGCAGGGGATCGTTTCCAGGTTCTCGGCAATACCGTTCAGGTATTGGAAGTCCCCGGTCACACTCTGGGACACATTGCTTTTTATCTACCCGATCAGGAGCCACCCCTGCTGCTCTGCGGTGATACCCTGTTTGCCGGGGGGTGTGGTCGCCTGTTTGAAGGAACCGCTGAACAAATGCATGCCTCTTTGCAAAGTCTGGCACAGCTCCCTGATTCCACGCAGGTTTTTGCAGCCCATGAATACACCCTCAAAAACCTGGAATTTGCCCGGCAGGTTGAACCTGACAACCCCCGCCTGCAGACCAGACAAAAAAGTTGCCAGGAGTTGCGGTCGGATCAGCAGCCGACCCTGCCTTCCACCCTGGAGCTGGAAAAGGCAACCAACCCCTTCTTAAGAGTGACACAACCCAGCGTCATTGCAGCAGCCCAAAAGTACTCCAATAACCAAGACTTGCAGGAAGCCACTGAGGTCTTTGCAACCATCAGGCAATGGAAGGATTCGGCCTAGTTAACTTTTGTTCACCAGTGTTTACTTGTCGCAGGGGGCTGCCGCGCATAGAATGGCAGCCATCCTTCAATCAAACACACTGCTGATATCTATCTTACAACTATGCCCATTCAATTAAAGCCTTTACTATCGCCACTGGCTCAGGTGTTCACCCAAAAAATTCGCCCCCTGGCACTGATAACCGCCCTGGGACTTGCTACCAGTGGCTGTCAAAGCCTTCTGCATAACCCCGAGGCAGAAGCCGCTCGCCAGGCAGAGCTGCAACGGCAACAGGAAATGGCGGCAGAAAAAGAACGACTGTCCCGCGGCTCGGTTGCCTGGAGCCAACTCCAGTCCGGTCAGCAGCTGTCCAGTTATCGTTTTCACAATGACCATCAGGGCCTGTCCAGCCTGCTTGCCATCAATAATCAGCAGGATTGGCGTCACTGGCAGGAAGCCAGCCTTCCCGAATATGATCTCTGGGATCGTCTGCGGGAAAACTTCGCCATGGACATCAGCAGCCAGGATCCCCGCGTACAGGCACAATTGAACTGGTACCGTCGCCACCCCGGTTACATGGATCGTGTCACTGCCCGCGCCAGCCGCTACATGCTCCATGTCATCACCGAAATTGAAAAACGCGGACTACCCGGCGAGCTGGCTTTGTTGCCCATCGTGGAAAGCGCCTATGATCCCTTTGCCTATTCCCATGGTCGCGCCTCCGGAATGTGGCAATTCATACCCGGAACAGCCCGCTACTTTGGGCTGGAAAACAATTGGTGGTACGACGGCCGCCGCGATGTCATCGCTTCAACCGATGCGGCTCTGACCTACCTGGAAAGACTTTACAACCGTTTTGGTGACTGGCATCTGGCTCTGTCTGCCTATAATGCTGGAGGCGGTAACGTCAACCGTGCCCTGCGCCATAACAGGAATGCCGGTGGCAGTGGCAGCTTCTGGGAGCTCAGCTCCCTGCCCCCCGAAACCCGTGCCTATGTACCGAAAATGGTGGCTCTCTCGCAACTGATAGCCGATCCGCAAGGGCACGGCATTGCCCTGAACTCGATCAGTAACGAGCCTTATTTTGCGGCTGTGGACATTCAGGGCCAGCTGGATCTGGCCAAGGCTGCCGAACTGGCTGAAATCAGCATGAATGAGCTTTATTTGCTGAACCCCGGGTACAGCCAATGGGCCACCAGCCCCGATGGGCCTCACCGACTTCTGGTTCCCTTCACCAGTGCCAAGGTTCTGGAACGCAATCTGACCGATCTGCCACCGCAAAGACGCATGAGTTGGCAACGCTATAAGGTGAAGTCAGGGGATAGCCTTCTGACCATTTCCAAGCGCTTCACCACCACACCCAGCATGATTCGGGATGCCAACCAGCTGCGTGGAGATATTATCCGCGCAGGCAGCGAACTGTTGATCCCCATTCCCAGTAAAAATGCCGGCGCCTATGCACTCAGTGAAAACCAACGGCTACAAAGAAACCAGAATGTACGCCGCAATGGAGAAAGAGTTGAGCACATCGTGCGTATGGGCGACAGCTTCTGGAAGCTCGCCCGCGACCATGGTGTCTCAGTACGCGAACTGGCCAGCTGGAACAACATGGCCCCTGGTGATCCCTTGATGGCGGGTCAACGCCTGGTCATCTGGTCACGCTCGGACAATGCCCGCAGCCTGGCCAACAACACCAGTCGCAGTGTAATCCGGCGGGTCACTTATCGGGTGCGCAATGGTGATAATCTGGCCCGAATTGCCAACCGCTTCAAGGTCACCGTGAGCGACATCAGTCGCTGGAACAACATCAATCCCAATAATTACCTGCAGCCAGGACAGAACCTGAAACTGCATATTGATGTCACACGCAACTAGTCAAGGAGCTGTCATGCGGGCTGTATTACTTGTTTCCTGCCTTTTGGGCGTTGCAGCCTTTGCCGAGGCCTCCCAGCCTGAATGCGTGCATGCCCTGACCCTGCACGGTGAGCCCAAGTACTCAGAAAATATGCAGCATCTTGATTATGTCAATCCTGATGCACCCAAAGGCGGTCGTCTGCGCCAGGCCGTGCTGGGTACTTTCGACAGTTTCAATCCCTTTATTATTCGTGGCACTCCGGTCAGTGGTTTGAGCAACATCTATGACAACCTGACCTATCACACAGCCGATGAGCCCTTTACCGAATACGGTCTTCTTGCCCGCTGCATGAAACTGGACCCGGAGCGCCGCTGGATTGAATTTCACCTGCGTAAAGAAGCCCGTTTCCACGACGGCACCCCGGTCACGGCTGAAGATGTGGCTTTCACTTTTGATATCCTGCGCTCGGAAGGCCGACCTTTTTATCGGGCCTATTACGCCGACATTGAGGCCATCAAGGTCCTTGACAAGCACCGGGTGCGCTTTGAGCTGACTGCAGGCAAGAATCGTGAGCTACCCCTGATCATCGGCCAGGTTCCCATTTTGCCGCGTCACGACTGGCAGGACAGGGATTTCAGTCAACCCCGCCAGGATCACCCTCAGGGCAGCGGCCCCTACCGGATTGCAGAAGTTGATTCCGGACGCCGAATTGTTTTTGAGCGCGTGGAGGATTATTGGGGAAAGAATCTGGCACTTAATCAGGGGCGTCACAATTTCGACCAATTGATTCTGGATTATTACCGGGATGCCACAGTGGCCCTGGAAGCCTTCAAGGCGGGGCGGCTGGATTTTCGGCTGGAAAATATTGCCCGCAACTGGGCCGAAGGTTATTCCGGCCCGGCTCTGTCCAGCGGGGAAATCACCCTGGAAAGTATTCCTCACCAGAACCCCTCGGGCATGCAGGGTTTTTTTTTCAACACCCGCAAAGAGATTTTTCAGGACCTTCGCGTTCGCAAGGCTTTGACGCTGCTGTTTGACTTCGAATGGACCAATCAGCAACTCTTCCATGGGGCCTACCAGCGCACACGCAGTTATTACAGTAACTCGGACCTGGCTTCCAGCGGCCTCCCTGAAGGTCGGGAGCTGAAAATTCTGGAAGACTATCGTGAGCAATTGCCGGAACGGGTTTTCAACGAGGAATTCACCCTACCGGTTACCGATGGCAGTGGTAATATCCGCCGCCAGATGCGTGAAGCTTTAAGTCTTTTGCAGGAAGCTGGGTGGAGCATGAAGGGTGGACGGCTGGTTAATACCCAGGGCCAGCCGTTGCATTTTGAAATGCTCCTCAATGATTCTTCTTTTGAACGCATTGTCCTGCCCTGGCGAAAAAATCTGGAACGCCTGGGCATCGGTATGGATGTTCGGGTCGTGGATACCAGTCAATATCTGAACCGTGTGCGCAATTTTGAGTTCGATATGACTGTCTCCACGCTGGGTCAGAGCCATTCTCCAGGTAACGAACAACGCGAATATTTTCATTCCGATTTTGCCAATGCCAGTGATGGTCGCAATCTGTCCGGTATTGAAGATCCAGTTGTCGACTCCCTGGTTGAACAACTGATAGCAGCCAGGGACAGGGACACTCTGGTGGCTACGACCCGTGCTCTGGATCGGGTTCTTCTTCAGGGCTACTACGTTATTCCCCACTGGCATCTGAATGAATATCGGGTGGCCAGGCGCAGTGAAATCCGGATTCCTGACGTGCGCCCACCTTATGGACTGCCCCAGGACACCTGGTGGTTTGAGGAAGACTAACTCTCTATGCTGCCCTACCTGTTCCGAAGGCTGCTGCTGATCCCCCCCACCCTGTTGGGCATTCTGTTGCTCAATTTTGTCATTATTCAGGCCGCACCAGGCGGCCCGATCGAACAGGTCATGGCTCAGATGGATGGCCTCGACACTATGAGCAGCACCCGCATGGATTCCTCGGCCTCCGGTGAGGTGGCCAGTAACAGTGATGACTCCGGCTACCGGGGTTCCCAGGGGATTGATGCCCAGTTTATTGCTGAACTGGAACAGCAGTTCGGTTTTGACCGACCGGTACACGAACGCTTCTTTTTGATGGTCGGCAATTATCTGCGCTTTGACCTGGGGGACAGTTTTTTTCGTGCTCAAAGCGTTGGCGAGCTGATTCTCGACAAGATGCCTGTTTCCATTTCCCTGGGCCTTTGGTCAACCCTGCTGATTTATCTGATTTCCATTCCTTTGGGTATCCGCAAAGCGCTGCACCATGGCAGTCGCTTTGATGTCTGGACCTCCTCTGTAGTGATTGTCGGCTATGCCATTCCCGGTTTTTTGTTTGCCATCCTCCTGATCGTACTTTTTGCCGGAGGCAGTTATCTGGACTGGTTCCCGCTGCGTGGCCTGACTTCCGACAATTTTGAGGAGTTAAGCTGGTTTGGCAAGATCCTGGATTACTTCTGGCACCTGACCCTGCCCGTGCTGGCCATGACCATTTCCGGCTTTGCCACCCTGACCCTGTTAACCAAAAACTCGTTTTTGGATGAAATCCACAAACAATATGTACTGACTGCACGGGCCAAAGGGGTGAATGACCGCCAGGTGCTTTACGGCCATGTCTTTCGCAATGCCATGCTGATTATTATCGCCGGTATGCCAGCCGCTCTGGTGAGCATCTTTTTTACCGGCTCGCTGTTGATTGAGGTGATTTTTTCCCTGGATGGCCTGGGCCTGCTGGGCTTTGAGGCTGTCGTACAAAGGGATTACCCGGTTGTCTTCGGTACTTTGTATCTGTTCACCCTGATCGGGCTGGTGCTGAAGCTGATCAGTGATTTGACCTATATGCTGATTGACCCAAGAATCGACTTTTCTTCACGGGAGCAGTGATCAGGATGGCGTTTGTTTTCTTCAGGCTCTCACCTTTGAATCAATACCGTTGGCAGCTTTTCAAGGCCAATCGTCGGGCCTGGTGGTCCCTGTGGATTTTCCTGACGGTTTTTGCAATCAGCCTGGCCGCTGAGTTGGTTGCCAACAGCAAACCCTTGATCGTCAGTTATCAAAGTGAACTCTATTTCCCGCTGCTGGAAGACTATCCGGAAACCGCCTTTGGGGGTGATTTGCCGATTCCTGCTGATTACCGTGATCCCTACCTGGCCGAGCTGATCAATACAGAAGGCTGGATGCTCTGGCCCCTGATTCCCTTTGCCGCTTCCACCATCAACTATGACCTGACTTCACCGGCCCCCACACCGCCTTCCCGCCACAATTGGCTGGGCACGGACGATCAGGGTCGGGATGTTCTTGCCCGAGTGATTTACAGCCTGCGTCTTTCCATTCTTTTTGCACTGATACTGACTCTGGGCAGCAGTGTTGTGGGTGTTCTGGTGGGTGCACTGCAGGGTTATTACGGTGGACGCCTGGATCTCTGGGGCCAGCGTTTTATTGAAATCTGGACGGGACTGCCCACCCTTTTTGTATTGATTATTTTATCCAGCATCATCAACCCCGGTTTCTGGTGGCTGCTCTTGATCCTCTTGCTGTTCAGCTGGACCGCACTGGTGGATCTGGTTCGGGCCGAGTGCCTGAGAGCGCGCAACCTGGAATATGTCCGTGCCGCACGGGCTCTGGGGCTGCCCAACCGCCTGATTATTTTCCGTCATGTTTTGCCCAATGCCCTGGTGGCCACCCTGACCTTCTTGCCTTTTTTATTCACCGGTGCGGTAACCACCCTGACTGCCCTGGATTTTTTGGGTTTTGGTATGCCGCCGGGCACCCCCTCACTGGGTGAACTCGTCGCTCAGGGCAAAAGCAATCTGCAATCCCCTTGGCTGGGTATTACGGCCTTTATGACTCTGGCCATTCTTTTGACTCTGCTGGTGTTTATTGGCGAGGGTGTACGCGATGCCTTTGACCCGCGCAAAACCCTGGCTCCACAGGAGAGCAAGGTATGAGCCAGCCACTTTTGCAAATTGCAGACCTGCAGGTTTGCTTTGCCGATAACCCCCCGGCTCTCAAAAAAGTCAGCCTAACCCTGAATCGCGGTGAAACCCTGGCTCTGGTGGGAGAAAGCGGTTCCGGAAAATCGGTGACCGCCCTGGCTGCCCTGGGCCTGTTGCCAACCAATGCCCAGGTTACCGGGAGTATTCGGCTGGCTGATGTCAGCGGTACAGGTCACAGTGAAATCATCGGACAGCCGGACAAGAAGCTACGCCGTTTGAGAGGAAAGCGTCTGGCCATGATTTTTCAGGAGCCCATGACGTCTCTCAACCCGCTGCACCGGGTTCACAAACAAATCAGTGAAAGTCTACGCCTGCACCAGGGTTTGACTGGTAAGGCTGCCTACCAACGCTCCATCGAACTATTGGAAGCCGTGCGTCTGCCTGATCCACAGCGTCTGGCCCAGACCTGGCCACACCAGCTCTCCGGTGGGCAACGCCAGCGGGTAATGATTGCCATGGCTCTGGCCAATGACCCGGACATCCTGCTCGCGGATGAACCCACCACCGCCCTGGATGTCACGGTACAAAAACAGATCCTGGATCTGTTGCGTGATCTTCAGCAGTCCAGAGGCATGGCGATTCTCCTGATCACCCATGACCTGAATCTGGTACGCCAGTACAGTGACCGGGTTGCAGTGATGCATCAGGGTCAGTTACTGGAAACCCAGCCAACCCCCCAACTTTTTGCCAACCCCCAGGAGAGCTATACCCGGCATCTGCTGGGTAGTGAACCCAGCGGGCAGGCCTATCCGGTCCCCCCGGTCAGTTCGCTTTTACTGGAAGCCAAAAACCTGCGTATCGAGTTTCCACGCCCCAGAACCAGTCTTTTACCCTGGAAGAAGCCTTCTGCTTTTGTGGCCGTGGAAGACCAGTCACTGGAATTGAAGGAAGGGGAAACCCTGGGTATCGTCGGGGAAAGTGGTTCGGGAAAGACCACTTTGGCTTTGGGTTTGCTGCGTCTGCAAAACTGCGCTCAAGGCAGTATTCAGTTGCAGGGAACCCGGCTGGAAAATCTGGACCAGAAAGCCCTGCTGCCCTGGCGGCGTAAAATGCAGGTGGTTTTTCAGGATCCCTACGGCAGTCTGAGTCCGCGCATGAGTATTGCGGCTATAGTGGCCGAAGGCTTGAAGCTGCATCAACCGCACCTGAGTGCAACAGCCGTGGACCGGGAAGTCTGCGCAGTCCTGCAGGAAGTCGGACTGGAAACTGCAGCTCGTCATCGCTATCCGCATGAATTTTCCGGCGGTCAACGTCAGCGGATTGCCATAGCCCGCGCCCTAATTCTGCGTCCCCGCCTGTTGGTTCTGGATGAACCCACTTCCGCTCTGGATCGCAGTGTGCAAACCCAGGTCATAGAGCTCTTGCGTGAACTGCAGCGCAAACACCAACTGGCTTACCTTTTTATCAGCCATGATCTGCGCGTCGTGCGTGCCCTCAGCCACCGTATTCTGGTCATGAAAGCAGGACAACAGGTAGAGATGGCAGCCACCGAAAAACTCTTCACCCAGCCAGACAGTGAGTACACCCGACAGTTGCTGGAAGCCGCCGGATTTTCGCCCCAGGCGCTTAATTAGCAATCTTTTGTTTTGAAAACTGGCCTCTTTGCTGCACTAGCGTTAAGCTTGCCATTTTGATTCCAGGACTCCCACAGGGACGCTTATGCAATCTTCGCCCAGACATCAGGTACCCAATAATCAGAGCCATGCTGACCGGCGTCAGGAATACTCTCCTTTTCGCCAGACTTTTGAATGGCTGGCCCCGATTATCAAACTCCTGGGGATGCTGCTGCTGTTGCTGGGCAGTTTCCAGTTGGCTCCGGTTATTTTACTGTCGCTGGAAGGGCAGCCGGAAGACACCGAAATTTTCTTTTATTCCATGCTGTTCACCCTGACATCCGGGGGCATCATGGTTGCCCTGGGCTCCCTGGTTCCCTTTAACCTGCGTGGACGCCAGATTTTTCTGCTGACCTCCCTGGGCTGGATCGTCCTGAGTTTCTTTTCCTCCATTCCTTTATTTATTGGCTCCACTCAACTGTCTGTGGCCGATGCCATGTTTGAGTCGGTCTCCGGGCTGACCACTACCGGTTCCACGGTTCTTTCCGGTCTGGATACCATGTCTCATGGCATCCTCCTCTGGCGCGCTATTCTTCAATGGCTGGGCGGGATCGGGATTATCGTGCTGGGTATGGCCATCCTGCCCTTCCTGCAAGTCGGTGGTATGCGCCTTTTCCAATCCGAATCCTCCGACTGGTCGGAAAAAGCCATGCCCCGTTCGGGCACCATCGCCAAGGCGATCGGCAAGGTTTATCTGGGCCTGACCCTCGCCTGTGTGCTCAGTTACTGGTTGGCTGGCATGAATGGTTTTGATGCCCTGGTGCATGGCATGACCACCTCGGCAACCGGCGGTTTTGCCAACTATGATGCCTCCATGGGGCACTTTTCCGAAACGCCCTGGATTCTGTGGATCAGTATCTTATTCATGTTTCTGGGGGCCTTGCCTTTTGTGCTCTATGTCCACCTGATTCAGGGACGACCCTTACCCCTTTTCAAAGACAGTCAGGTGCGTGCCCTGAGCAAGATTTTGCTGGTAGCGATTCTTCTGCTCAGCCTTTACCTGATTACCCAGCGTGAATGGCCCTGGTTCGAGGCTTTTACCCATGCTGCCTTCAATATTGTTTCGGTGGTTTCCACCACCGGCTATGCCTCCAGTGACTACAATACCTGGGGTACTTTTGCCGTGATTTTCTTTTTGTATCTGATGTTTGTCGGTGGCTGTTCCGGCTCCACCAGCGGGGGCTTCAAGGTGTTTCGTCACCAGCTTTCGATCATGTTGATGCGCAACCAGATGCTGGCCCTCCTCCACCCCAGAGGGGTCTTTTCCCAGAGTTACAATGGTCGCCACGTCCCGGATGATGTTATTCGCTCCATGGTGGCCTTTGCTTTCTTTTTCTTTGCCACCATTGCCGCCCTGGCTCTGGCCCTTTCTTTTATGGGCCTGGATTTCATCACCAGTTTTACTGCAGCGGTTAGTGCCGTCGCCAATGTCGGCCCTGGTCTGGGTGGGACGATTGGCCCGGCAGGCAACTTTTCCAGCCTACCGGATCTCGGCAAATGGTTGCTGGCTCTGGGTATGATTCTGGGCCGTCTGGAAATCGTGACCTTCATGATTCTCTTTACCCGTGCATTCTGGCGTTCCTGATCCCGGCCACTAGGAGGAGTTTTAGTTATGAAAATCATTATTCTGGGTGCAGGGCAAGTCGGTGGCACCCTGGCCGAAAATCTGGCTGGCGAAGAAAACGACATCACCATCGTTGATGCCAATGCCGACCGGCTGCGTGACCTGCAGAATAAACTGGATATCCGTATCATCCAGGGCAAGGCTTCCTATCCGGCTGTGCTGCGTCAGGCCGGTTGCGAAGATGCCGACATGATCATTGCAGTCACCAACTCTGATGAAGTCAATATGGTGGCCTGTCAGGTCGCCCATGCTTTATTCAATACACCCAGCAAAATTGCCAGGGTACGCTCTGCAGCCTACTTGTCACGCAAGGGCCTGTTCCGTACTGAGCGGGGCTTTGATATTGATGTTTTGATCAGCCCTGAACAGGTGGTTACCAACCATATTCGTCGCCTGATCGAATATCCGGGTGCTTTGCAGGTACTGGATTTTGCCGGAGGTCTGGTGCAGTTGGTGGCCGTTAAAGCTCACCGGGGTGGCCCTCTGGTTGGCCAGCAACTGTCAGCATTGCGCCAGCATATTCCCAATGTGGATACCCGGGTTGCAGCCATTTATCGCCAAAACCAGGCGTTGTTGCCCAAAGGCAGTACAGTGATTGAAGAAGACGATGAAGTCTTTTTCATTGCCGCACGCAAGGATATCCGTACGGTCATGAGTGAAATGCGCAAGGTGGATCACAGTTATAAGCGCATTGTCATTGCCGGGGGCGGTAATATCGGCGAGCGTCTGGCAGAGAGTCTGGAAAAGGAATATCAGGTCAAGCTGATCGAGTACTCCCAGGCCCGCTGTGTGGAGCTGGCGGAAAAGCTGGAACGCACCGTGGTGCTGAATGGCACAGCAACCGACAAGACACTGCTGCAGGAAGAGAGCATTGATCATGTCGACATCTTTTGCGCCGTAACCAATGATGATGAAGTCAACATCATGTCTTCCATGCTGGCCAAACGTATGGGGGCAGGCAAGGTCATGACCCTGATCAACAATGCAGCTTATGTGGATCTGGTCCAGGGGGGTGAAGTGGACATTGCCTTTTCACCGCAACTGGCAACCATTGGCAGCCTTCTCACCCATGTGCGCCGGGGTCAGGTCAAAAATGTCCACTCACTGCGACGGGGCGCTGCTGAAGCGATAGAGGCGGTAGCAATCGGAGACGAAAAAAGCTCCAAGATTGTCGGCAAATCCCTGGAGCAGATCAACCTGCCTGAAGGGGTGACCATCGGGGCACTGGTGCGCGGTAAGGAGGTTTTGATTGCCCACGGTGACCTGGTCATCGAGTCAGAAGACCAGGTCATCCTTTTCCTGGTCGACAAACGCAAAATCCGTGAAGTGGAACAGCTTTTTGCGGTGGGAATTACTTTTATTTAGGAACCCAGGAACAACCAGCCCTGGTAGCCGACAAAGCACAAGAGCAGACCGGCCCCTTCTGTGCGGTTGATTTTCTCCTGGCCTTGGCGGCCCAAAGAAACCAGCAACAAGAGTACCGTCAACCCCAGCATGACCGGCAGATCCCGCCAGAGCAGTTCGGAGCCCAGCTGACTGCCACTGGCCAGAAGGGCAGGGATCGGCAGTACAGCCAACAGGTTGAAAACATTGGAGCCGATGATATTACCGAGCACCAGTTCAGCCTGTCCTTTGCGGGCTGCAGCCAGGCTGGCGGCCAGTTCCGGCAAGCTGGTGCCAACGGCAACCAGAGTCAGGCCCACGACCATTTCACTGACACCCCAGGACAAAGCCAGTTCTACAGCCCCCCAAACCAGCAGGCGCGAACTGACAATCAAAAGAACCAAGCCCACCAGTAACCAGAAAAGAGCACGGGAAGTAGACATGGGCTGCAGCGTGCTTTCCACTTCTTCCAGCAGGGCATCACTCTGCCCCTGACGGGTCAACCAGTAGCTGTAACCGATAAAAGCCAGCAGGCCTGTGACCAACAGCACCCCTTTCCACCAGACCAGCTGCTGATTCAACAGCAGCAAGGCTGCGCAGAGTGTCACCACCAGCAACAAAGGAATCTCCTTGCGAACCAGGCCGGTAGCCACCGGAATCGGTGCAATCAGGGCGGTCAGGCCCAGAATCAGGGCAATATTGGCAATGTTGGAACCCAGAGCATTCCCCACAGCCAGATCAGGGCTGCCATCCAGAGAGGCCTGAATGGCAACCAGCATTTCCGGTGCCGAAGTACCAAAACCCATCAAGAGCATACCGATGACCAAAACCGGAACCCCGAGCTTTTCCGCAGTCACCGAGGCACCTATCACAAAACGGTCAGCACTCCAGACCAGAAGTATCAGACCTGCAACAACGGCCAGCCATTGTAATAACACGCTTGTTTCACTCCCTACACAGATAAAAAAGCTATTGTAACCGAGTATGAGTCCTTGGTCGCCTTTCCAGAACCCCCGCAAGCCACTAGACTGAAATAAAATACAAACTTCAGGAGAGATCGCATGGCCAAGGTTCTGGTGGTTGATGATGAACCCAATATTGTTCTGTCGCTGGAGTTCCTGATGCAGCAGGCTGGCTTTGAAGTGAAGACAGCGGAAAAGGGTGAAACCGCCCTGGAGCTGGTGGCTTCCTTTAAACCCGATCTACTGCTTCTGGACATCAGCTTGCCGGGAATCAGCGGTTTTGAAGTTCTGGAAACACTGCGCGATCAGGATGAATTCAAGCAGCTGCCCATCATTATGCTGACAGCTCACGGGCGCGAAGTTGAAAAAGAAAAAGGGCTGGCTTTGGGGGCAGATGACTATGTCACCAAGCCGTTTTCCACCCGTCAGTTGGTGGACAAGGTAACGGCCCTGATCCAGGAAAAGGACAATAACCAGGGAGGCTGAATCATGCCGCATCGTCAGAAATTCTTGGGGCTCTGGATGCTGTTAACCGGCAGCAGTATTTTTCTGGGCCTGCTCAGTGGCCTCTGGCTGGAAAGCCAGTTGCAGCCAGAAGGTTTTGCACGCCTGTTGCTCTGGTTTTTCTGTTTATCAGCAGGCCTGCTGCTGATCCTGATCGGACTTCCTCTGGAAGTGCAGCTTTTCCGACCCCTAAGACATCTGCAGGTACAACTGGCGCGTCTGGCGGGCAACCCTGACGCTCAAAATGACTTTCCTCCGGAAGGCTGGTTGACTGTACTGCAACCCGATCTGGAACGTTTGCGTCAAGGCTGGCGAAATGACCGTGCCCAGTTGGGGGAGGCAAAAATCCAGGGCGCCAGAGATGCCGCAAGAATCCGCCAGGAACTGGAAGCACTGCTGCAGGTACTCAAAGTTCCCTTACTATTGTGTGACCGCCACCAGCGACTGCTGCTCTTCAACCCCGCAGCAGAACAGCTGTTTGCCAAGAACCCTGCTCTGGGTCTCGGTCGCAGACTGGAAGAGCTTCTGCCCGCCCCCAGTCTGAGTGATGCTCTTCACCAGCTTCCCAAGGACGGCAGCCCCCGCCAGCTTTTGCTGCCCCACCAGGATCGCTGGTTTTTGTGTGACCTGCGCCAGGTACTGGCCAGCCAGGGGGAAGCTCTGGTCACTCTGGAGGATGCCACCGAGCGCCAACAAGCTGATCAGCGCTGGCGCAAACCCCTGGGCAGTCTGCTACCTGCCTTGCGCGGGCATGCCGCCAACCTGGCAACCGCCGGAGAAGTACTCAGCAGTGGCAACACCGGCCCCGAACTGAACAGTCGCCTGCAAACAGCCATGCATCAGGACAGCCAGGCTCTAAGCGGCCTGATCAGTGAACTGGCCCAACTACTGGAAAATCTGCATCTGGAACAGGGACAGCTTTCGGATACCTGGTCCAATGATCTCTGGCAGGCACTTCTTCCCAGTCTGGATCAACAGCTGCAATTGACTCCCATCGGTATCCCCGTCTGGTTGCGGGCCGACAGCCCCAGCCTGCTGGCACTGCTCCAGCATTTACTCAGCCAGTTGCATGAAGCCACCGGGCAAAAAAGTTTTGAAAGTGAAATCCAGTTGGGCAACAACCGTGTCTATCTGGATCTGATCTGGAAAGGTGAACCCCTGAGTCTGAGCCTACTGCAGGAATGGCAGGAAATGACTCTTGCCGATGAAGATATGTCGCCCCGCTTGGGTGACATCTTGCGCCGCCATTCCAGTGACTGGTGGAGTCTGCAGGATGCAGATGGTCTTTATGCCCGCCTGCGTATTCCGCTGCCAGCAGCCAAACGTGTCTACCCACCCCCACCGGCCATAGAATCACGCCCCGAGTTTCATGATTTCAGCATTGCCGATCTGCCTGCTCCCACAGATGAACTGGGGCAACTGCGTCTCAACCAACTGGAAATGGTGGTTTTTGATACAGAAACCACCGGTCTGGAGCTGCGCAAGGGCGACAAGGTCATCAGCATCGGGGCCTGTCGTCTACTCAAGGGTCGCCTGCTGGCACAGGAGGTATTTGACCAGAAGGTCAATCCGAACCGCCCCATCCCCCCTGCCAGCACCCGGATACACGGCCTGACCAATGCTGATGTTGAAAAATCCCCTCCCTTGAAGGTGGTACTGCCGCGTTTCCGGGAATTTGTCGGCAATGGCATTCTGGTGGCCCACAATGCCGCTTTTGACCTGCTGGCCATCAACCTGGAAGCAGAAGAGCTGGGTATCGAATTCAACATGCCGGTACTTGATACCCTGTTGCTGTCCAGGGGACTGGACAAAAATCTGGAGGGTCACGGCCTGGATGATCTGGCTGAGCGTTTCAATCTGACCTTTCCTCCGGGAACCCGGCACACGGCCCTGGGCGATGCCAGGGTGACTGCTGAGCTACTTCTGGCTTTGCTGCCACGTCTGGAAGCACGTGGCATCCATACTCTCAAGGATGCCCTGGAGCTGCAAAAAGCACAGGTGGGAACATCATGAAAAAACCGGTCAACCAGGCACGCCTGATCGGGCTGACGCTGCTTGCTGGCCTGCTGTTTACACCACCACTATTGCTGCTGTTTGATCGCCCTTCGCCCTCCGGGCTGTCCTGGCTGCCGATTTATGTTTTTACAGTCTGGCTGACAGTGATTGGCCTGGCTGCCTGGCTGCTGGAGGGAAGCAAGGATGAGTGACTGGATCACACTGGCAGTTGCCTTCAGCTATTTGGCCATTTTGTTTCTGATTGCTGCCTGGGGTGACCGGCGTGCAGAAACAGGACGCTCAGTCATCAATTCACCCCTCGTCTACACGCTGTCTATTGCGGTCTACTGCACGGCCTGGACCTTTTACGGCAGTGTCGGTCGGGCTACCGATTCCGGGCCCAGCTTCCTGCTGATCTATCTGGGCCCGACTCTGGCGATGCTCCTGGGTTGGGTAATGATCCGCAAGATGGTTCGTATTGCCCGTGCCCAGCGAATCACCTCCATTGCTGACTTCATCAGTGCCCGCTACGGGAAAAGCGGTCAGTTGGCAGCCCTCGTCACCCTGATCGCAGTGGCAGCCATCATGCCTTACATTGCTTTACAGCTGAAAGCCATCACCATCAGCCATGCCGTACTGACCGAGTACCCCTACTCCGGCTCGGAAGTCAGTGACAAAAGTTTCTGGATGGACAAATCCTTCTGGGTTGCCCTGGTGCTGGGTGTTTTCACAATTCTTTTCGGCACCCGCCACCTGGATGCCAGCGAGCGCCATGAAGGCATGGTGGCAGCCATTGCCTTTGAGTCCGTAATCAAGCTTGTGGCTTTCCTCACACTCGGGCTTTTTGTGGTCTTCTGGCTTTATAATGGCCCGGTTGACCTTTTCAGCCAGGCGGCAGAGCATCCAGGTCTAATCAAGAGCATGGGGCTGGATGCTGTTCCGGGGGGTGCTGTGGGCTGGGTGGGCACTCTGGTTCTGGCAACCCTGGCGTTTATCACTTTGCCGCGTCAATTCCAGGTGCTGGTCGTGGAAAATGTTGACGAGGGACACCTCAAGCGCGCCAGCTGGATGTTTCCCTTGTATCTGGTTGCCATTAACCTGTTTGTCATCCCTGTTGCCTTTGCCGGTGTGCTTCTGGGTGGTGCAGCTCAGGAACCGGACAGCTTTGTCCTCACTCTACCCTTGTCAGCCGGCCTGGAAACCCTGCCTCTGGTTGTTTTTATCGGGGGTCTGGCGGCAGCCACCGGCATGGTAATCGTGGAAACCATTGCCTTGTCCACCATGATCAGCAATCACCTGGTGATGCCGGTTTTGTTACGCTGGAAATGGCTGCATCTTGACCCCAGCCGCAACCTGAGTGGCTGGCTCTTGGGCATCCGCCGTATTGCCATTTTACTGATTCTGCTGCTGGGTTATCTTTATCATGCCCTGATCGGTGAATCCTACAGTCTGGTAACAATCGGCCTGGTTTCTTTTGCGGCGGCAGCGCAGTTTGCCCCCGCCCTGCTGCTGGGACTCTACTGGCGGGGAGCCACTGGCCGTGGAGCCACCCTCGGCCTGATCGGTGGGTTTCTGGTCTGGGCCCACACCCTCTTGATTCCCGGCTTTGCCCAGTCCGGCTGGCTCTCCATGAGCCTGATCGAAACAGGCCCCTGGGGTATTGAATGGCTTAAACCCTATGCCCTGTTTGGCCTGGAAGGCTGGGACATCTACACCCACGCCATCTTCTGGAGCCTCTTGGTTAATGTTGGTTTGCTCGCGGGGATTTCCCTGTTTTCCCGCCAGAACAGCCTGGAGCAGACCCAGGCGGCGCTTTTCACCGAAGGCCTGAGACCGGACGTCATGCAAACCCCGCTTTGGCTCGGGCAAACCACACGGGGCGAACTCTACCAGCTGCTCAACCGCTATCTGGGTCAGGCCAGCACCCATCGGGTATTCAAGAAATTTGGTGACACCCAGAACCCCACTTCCAACAATGAACAAATCGCTCCCCCCGACCTGATCAGTCAGGCCGAACAGGCTCTGACGGGGGCACTGGGCAGTGCTTCAGCCCGGGTTCTGATCAACTCGGTGGTGCGGGGTGAAGCCCTGGATCTGGAAGCCGTGCTGAGTATTCTGGATACCACCAGCCAGACACTGGAGTACAACAAGCGTCTGGAACAGAAATCTGCAGAGCTGGTGCGTATCGGCGAAGAGTTGCGCAGCGCCAACGAACGCCTGCGCGAACTGGATCGCCTCAAGGATGAGTTTGTGGCCATGGTCAGCCATGAGCTGCGTACTCCCCTGACCTCCATCAGAGCCTTTGCAGAGATCCTGCGTGACAGCCCGACCGTGGAGCCGGAAAAACAGGCGCATTTTCTGGGGGTGATCGTCAAGGAAAGTGAGCGGCTTTCGCGTTTGATTGAAGAAATCCTGGATCTGGCACGGCTGGAATCCGGGCGCATGCGGCTCAACCCGGAAAGGCTGGACTTCAAACAGCTCACACAGGATTCGGCGGATGCCATCACCCAGCTTTATCAGGAGCGTCAGGTCAGCCTGGAAGTGGATCTGCCCGAGACCCAGGCCTGGGTGGTGGCCGACCCCGACCGCCTGCAGCAGGTGGTGATCAACCTCCTGGATAATGCCCGCAAATTTGCCGACAGCAATGACCCCCAGGTCAAACTGAAACTCCAGACCTGGAAAAAACACTGGCGCTTGTCGGTTGAAGACAATGGTCCAGGGATTGCCGAAGAGGAAAGGGAAAAAGTGTTTGAAAAATTTCACCAGATCCAGCAACAGCACGGTCAGGGCCATGACAAGAGCCGTCCCAAGGGCAGTGGCCTTGGACTTCCCATCAGCCGGGGTATTATTGCCCATCTGGGCGGCCGCCTCTGGGTTGAAGGACCTGAAGAACTCAAGGGGGCCCGACTGATTATCGAGCTGCCCAAAGCACCGGAGGAAGAATCCTCCGAAGCGCCTGAATCCAGTCAGAACTGACCCTCTGGTTGCCGGTTGTTTTTACTGGTATTCTTGTTGCTCTTACTGGTTGCTCTTACTGGTTTTCTCGGGTTTCCCATGCTAAAAACAAGGCGTACTTTCAATACCTTGATGCTGTTGATGGCTCTGGCTGTCATCACGCAGAGGGTATTGACGCCTTTTATCGTGCCACCATTGCTGGTGCATGCTGACGGAACCCTGGAAATCTGCAGCTGGCAGGGCAGCAGTGAACGTCTGGTTTTCAATAGCCAGGGGGAAAGACTGAAGTCACTTCAGCCCAACCACCCCTGCCCGGAATGCACCACCCCTCCAGTCATCAGTCATCAAGCTGACCTGTTTCTTCCCGAATCACCGCAGCAGGCACTGCTCCAGGTCACTGCCCGCTCTGCCTCCCAACCTGGTGATTACTTACGCCCTCCCACGCGGGCACCTCCCTTGCAGGCTTGAAACCCCCAATCTGTTAGCAAGAATCAATCACTGTGAGAGTCAAGATGCGATTAAACCGAACCCTGCTGTGGGTAGGCCTTGCCCTGTTGGGCATTTTTGCAGGCCTGCAAATCTGGACAGGCAGCAGCCAGAACCCACAAAACCTTGTGGCTTCCCAGCCTACCGGTGCTCCTTTCACCCTCGACAGCCACCAAGGAGAAGTCTCCCTGAGTGATCTGGACGATGACCAGTTGGCCTTGATCTATTTTGGTTACACCTGGTGTCCGGATATCTGCCCTATGTCTATGGTTTTTCTGGCAAAAGCCCTGAAAGATCTACCGGAGGAACTCCGCAGCCGAGTGCAACCCATTTTCATTTCTGTAGACCCGCAAAGAGATACTCCTGAGCGTTTGCAGGCTTATGTGAAGTTCTTTGAAGCGGGCATTATCGGAGTGACTGGTGAAGAGGAAGAGCTGAAAGAGCTGGCCGGTCAGTATGGCGCCTACTATCAACGGGTGGAGCTGGATTCGGCCATGGGTTATGCCGTTGACCACACTTCGGATTTTTACCTGGCAAACAACAAGGGTGAACTGGTCGCAACCCTCTCCCACAACACCAGCGGCAATCAGTTACAGGAAACCCTGATTGATGCCCTTGAGAAATCTCCAGAATAGGAAATACAAACATGAAGCTTTTATTGAAACCTTTTTTGCTCGTACTTTTGCTGACCTACAGCTTGGCTAGTCTGGCACTCGAACTGCAAGTTCAAAACCCCTATGTCCGAGCAGTACCTCCCGGTGCCCCGGTTACTGCAGCCTTTATGGAGTTGCATAACCAAGGCTCCGAACAGCGTACCCTGGTTGCAGCTTCCAGCCCGGTTTCAGAAGTGGTTGAGCTGCATACCCATACCCTGGTGGACGGTGTCATGCAAATGCGCCGTGTGGAAAGCATTAAGGTTCCAGCCCAGGGAACAACCCTGCTGCAACCGGGTGGCCTGCACTTGATGTTGATCAATCTGAAGGAAACCCTGACCCCCGGCAGCCAGATTGAAATCACTCTGAGCCTGGATGACGGCAGCCAGATTGAACTCAGCCTGCCGGTGCGGAAAACTCAAATGCAACCCATGAGCAACCACCAGTAAAAGCCCAGAGCGCTGCTGCCTTTCCTTTAAAGGGAAGGCAGCTGTTTGCGTGTTCTCCTGACCAGATTGCGTATCAGTTTCAAATCCAGTTTCAGTAGGCTCTTTTCCCGCGCCGTCAACTCTCGGCTGTCAACCCAGTTATCCGCCTTGCGACCAGCATCCAGACTTTTCAATTGGGCTGCCAGCAGTAACGCCTGAAGGTTTTGTAAAGCAGCAGCCAGATCAGCAGCTTCTTGGGGCGACAATACCTGCTGAGTAACCAGTGACGTCAAGCGATCCCGTGTACTGACACCCTCAAAAACCCCCTTGATTAGACACAGCAGCCGCACGGTGGATTGCAAAGGCAGAAGACCCTGGCGCTTCAGGTTTAAGGCATGGGAATGCGGAGCATCCTCTTGATCGCCTGCCAAGCGCTCAAAACCATCCAGCGCAACCGGAATTTCATCCAGCAGCTCGCCCATTTCATGAAGAAAACCATTGGCTTTGGGAAGTAGCTGTTGCAACTCTTTTCGAAACGCTTTTTCCAGATTGGAGTCGCCATAAACGGATGTGAAATCCAGCAGGATATTGGAAAGCTGTACCCGTTTGACCACACGCCCAGAAGTCCAGATACGCATCTGGTCAATCCATTCTTTTAAAGGCTTACGCCACAGCGGCCAGCGCGCCATGACATGGCCTTGGCACAAAGGGATACCCACTTGATCCAGCTTTTCAGTAAAACGCTCTCCCAGATGTTGAAACCAGGTGTCAATTTCCTGATGTCGCTCCAGCGGATAATCTTCCAAAATCATGGCATTATCCTGGTCGGGTCGCAGCAGACTCTCACTTCTGGCTCCCGAACCCAGCAAAAGCACACAGAAACCCACGGGCGGGCTGCCCCAACCATGGGTGTGCATTTCAGCAAGAGATTCTTCCAGAGCCTCGCGGTACAACCAGGCATTATGGTCACTGATCAACTGACTGATGCGCCAGGCGGGTAAGTCGAGACGCTGCAAAGCCTTGACCAGCTGCAACTGCCAGGCTTTGACTGCATCATCCTGAAGACCTAGAGGAAAGGAGTGCAGAGCTTCAACCAAAGGCCGCACAATTCCTGCAGTGACACCCTCAAGCTGTCGTGGGTCTTGAAAAAGGTCTCGCCAGGGTGAAGAACGTGCCAGAAACTGCATACGGTCTCCTTGTTGTTTTTTATTATTTTAGCCATGCATGGAAATAAAGCCCAATTGTATTGACCTATAAAAAAAGCCCCGCTTAAAAGCGGGGCTGAGCAATCGGCTTAACAAGAATTCCCGCGTTGCCTAGTCGAGTTTACGGCCTTTCTTGGCGGCAATACGCAGACGCAGGGCATTCAGCTTGATAAAGCCTTCTGCATCCTTCTGATCGTAGGCACCGGCATCATCTTCAAAGGTGGCGATTTCTTCATCAAACAGCGTATCGTCTGACTGACGACCCACCGGAATGACATTGCCTTTGTAGAGTTTGAGGCGAACTTTGCCATTCACCACTTCCTGAGACTCATCAATCATGGCCTGGAGCATTTTGCGCTCAGGGCTCCACCAGTAACCGTTATAAACCACCTTGGCATAACGCGGCATCAGCTCATCTTTCAAGTGAGCGACTTCGCGATCCAGGGTGATGGACTCAATGGCACGGTGAGCCTTAAGCATGATGGTGCCGCCGGGCGTTTCATAAGCGCCGCGGGATTTCATGCCCACGTAGCGGTTTTCGACGATATCCAGGCGACCGATGCCATTGGCACCACCCAGTTTATTGAGTTTCTCCAGAACTTCATGAGGTTTGAGGCGTTCGTCATCTATGGCAACGATATCGCCTTTCTCATAGGTCAGCTCAATGTAGGTGGGTTCATCCGGTGCTGCTTCCGGACTGACACTCCAGCGCCACATGGGTTCTTCAGGCTCCGCCCAGGGGTCTTCCAGAATCCCGCCTTCATAGGAAATGTGCAGCAGGTTGGCATCCATGGAATAGGGTGATTTGGTGCCCTGTTTGGCAAAATCCACCGGAATATCGTGCTCTTTGGCATAGGCCATCAGCTTCTCGCGGGACAGAAGATCCCACTCACGCCAGGGTGCAATCACCTTGACGCCGGGTTTGAGCGCATAGGCACCCAATTCAAAACGAACCTGATCATTGCCCTTACCCGTGGCCCCATGGGAAATGGCATCAGCACCGGTTTCATTGGCAATTTCCACCAGACGCTTGGCAATCAGAGGACGCGCAATGGAAGTACCCAGCAGGTATTCACCCTCATAGATGGTGTTGGCCCGGAACATGGGGAAGACAAAGTCACGCACAAACTCTTCGCGCAGGTCTTCAATGTAGATTTCCTTGACGCCCATTTTCTCGGCTTTGGCGCGGGCAGGCTCCAGTTCTTCACCCTGGCCCAGATCAGCGGTGAAGGTCACCACTTCGCAGTTATAGGTATCTTCCAGCCATTTCAAAATAATGGAAGTGTCCAGGCCACCGGAATAGGCCAGGACGACCTTGTTGATTTCTGACATATAAGCTCCTTAGCTGCCCTGAAGCGTACAAGGCGGGATCAATAAACTACAAAAGGGCTGCCGAAGCAGCCCAGGAAAAATAAGTGACGGGAAGTATAACGCAAGCGTAGGGCAAACCCTAGAAGAGGGGTTTAATTTCCAGCTCACGTTGCAGCTGAATTTCCACTCGACGGTTTTTGTAACGTCCTTCAGCCGTACGGTTATCGGCCACAGGATAGCGCTGACCGTGAAACTCGGTGGTAATCATGTCTTCTGGCATACCGCGAGCCACCAGATAATCAGTGACTTCATTGGCACGTTGATGGGAAATTTCCCGGTTGCGGGTACGTGAACCCAAAGAGTCGGTATGGCCATCCACCATCACCAACTCCACCTCGGGATCGGCATGCACATAGCGTACAATCAGATCCAGCTGTTCTTTGTCGGATTCACTCAGCTGGTTATTGCCTACATTGAAGTTAAGCACCACATCATGTATTTGATCAAAGTTGACCGGCAACAAGCGCGCCTGACACTGCTGAAAACTTGCAAAAGCATTATGGAAATGAATTGGTGTCAAGCTGGCGCGACGACGCTGAATACGTTCATCACTATCGGTCTGCACCAACGATGGCATACGCCCCTGACGCAGAGATTCCAGTACCAGCTCTGTCTGGTGGGTACCAATGCGCAGAGGGTAGTCGGTGGTCTTCACCTCGTAATGCCCCAGCTTGCGCGTACCCTGCCCGGGCTGCCAATGAGGGGCCAGAGCCACCAGATCAACACGCCCCTGACGCAGAGAATGACGGAAGGTATCAATTTCCATGCGAACTTCATCACCAGCCCGATGGATGAAACGTGCAACACCAAAATCCGGGATATAATGATTCAGCTCACAGCTCAATTGCGAAGGCTCACTGGCTTCCCACAGGCCTTCTTCGTAACCACCCTGCCAAGTTGTTGCCATGGCAGAGGAGCCTGCAACCAGCAGTAAAGAGCCGAGCAAACCACCCAACCAGCGTTCAGGCTTGTTGAATTGAATTGCTTGCTGAAAAATACCTTGCTGACCTGCCACGGCGGACTTCCTTTCAAGGGTAAGTGACTGATATTGATTTTTACTCTACAGAAACTGAATCGGCCAGCCCAGCAGAAACTTTAATAAAAAGCATGTTAAGCTAAGCGCATAAAGCTCAGCAACATTCACCAGCCAGGAGACCTGAGTGACTAGCCAGTCCCACAGCAAACACCCCCTATCCCGACGTTTTCGTGGTTATCTGCCTGTGGTGGTGGACGTTGAAACAGCTGGGTTCAATTCCCGCACGGATGCCCTGCTGGAAGTTTCCGCGACCACTTTAACCATGGATGATAACGGAATACTCCTGCCTGAGCATTCACTATCCAAGCACCTCATACCTTTTGAAGGTGCCAATATTGAAAAGTCAGCCCTGGAATTCACTAAAATCAATCTGGAAAGCAGCTTTCGGCAGAGTATTGCCATGGATGAAAAAGAAGCCTTGAATGAAATTTTCAAAATGATCCGCAAGGCCATCAAGGCCCACGATTGCACCCGAGCCATTCTGGTCGGCCACAATGCCAGTTTTGATCTGGGTTTTATCAACGCCGCAGTCGATCGCTGCAACATCAAGCGCAACCCTTTCCATCCTTTTTCCAGTTTTGATACCGCCACCCTGGCCGCTCTGGCTTTTGGACAAACCGTTCTGGCCAAGGCCTGCCGGGCAGCGGGTATCGAGTTTGACAACAAGGAAGCGCATTCAGCCAGTTATGATACCGAGCGCACAGCCGAGTTGTTTTGTACCGTAGTCAATACCTGGCATGAACTGGGCGGTTGGGAACTCGCTCTCAGAACCATGCCAGAACAGGTTTAGGCTGCAGAAGCCACGGCTTCTTCAATCATTTTTTGCAGCTCACCCTGCTGGTGCAGATCCAGAATGATATCGTTGCCACCCACCAGCTCACCATTCAGCCAAAGCTGAGGAAAAGTTGGCCAGTTGGCATACTTGGGCAGCTCAGCACGAATATCGGGGTGTTCCAGAATGTTAACAAAAGCAAATTTCTGGCCACAGGCCATCAAAGCCTGAACCGATTGCCCCGAGAAACCGCATTGCGGCATTTGTGGTGAGCCTTTCATGTAAATGAGAACCGGGTTGCTACTGATTTGCTCTTTAATGGTATCCAGCGTTGTTGACATGAACTTTCACCTTTTGATTAAGAAAACTGCAGCTATTCAAGAATACCTGACTAACCTGGTCAATTTTAGCTGCCTAAGACCACAATTAACAAGTTACCGGGAAAATTTTCTGTCTACCTTGCCAGCTACCCGGCAAGTGCTTAGACTGAATCCCTTTTCCCGAATTCAGCCCAACCCATTGATGAGGATACTTGCAGCATGGCCGATACTGCCCTGATGCACACCTATGGTCGCCTACCCGTTGCTTTTGCTTCCGGTCAGGGCGCCTGGTTAAAAGACACTGAAGGCAAAGATTACCTGGATGCGCTCAGCGGCATTGCTGTCTGCGGTCTGGGTCACGCCCACCCTGCCGTTACCGAAGCCTTGTGCAGACAGGCCGGAACCCTGATACACACCTCCAATCTTTACCAGGTTTCAATGCAGGAGACCGCCGCACAAAAGCTGGCCCAACTGGCCGGAATGGACAAGGTTTTTTTCTGCAACTCCGGAGCTGAAGCCAATGAGGGTGCCATCAAGCTGGCCCGCCTGCACGGTCACAAAAAACAAATAGACACCCCCCAGATCCTGGTCATGGACAATGCTTTTCATGGCCGTACCCTGGCCACACTCACTGCAACCGGCAACCGCAAGGTACAGGCCGGGTTTGAGCCCCTGGTCAGTGGTTTTATCCGCTGCCCCTACAATGATCTGGAGGCAGCCCGAAGCATTATAGAAAGCCGTTCGGATCTGGCTGCAGTCTTGATTGAACCCATCCAGGGTGAAGGTGGCCTGCAGGCCGCCTCCGACGAGGTCATGAATGGCCTGCGCCAACTCTGTGACCAGCATGACCTGCTACTGATGCTGGATGAAGTGCAAACCGGCAATGGTCGCACCGGCCACTACTATGCCTATCAGCGTTTCAGCTGGAAGCCGGATGTCCTGACTACGGCCAAAGGCCTGGGCAATGGCTTTCCCATAGGTGCTGTCCTGGCTCAGGGTCAGGCGGCTGAACTCTTCCAGCCCGGCCACCATGGCTCCACCTATGGTGGCACCCCTCTGGGCTGCGCTGCTGTTCTTGCGGTGCTCGACACTCTGGAAAAAGAAAATCTCTGCCAGCGGGCAGGCCAACTGGGTGAACGTATCACAGCCCGGCTGCAGAAACAGCTGGGTGATCTGGATGCCCTGGTGGAAATTCGTGGTCGCGGCCTGATGATCGGCATTGAGCTGGATCGCCCCTGCACTGAGCTGGTCAAGCTGGCTCTGAATCATGGCCTGCTGATCAATGTGACCGCCGGTTCAGTCATTCGCCTGTTACCCCCTCTGATTTTCACCGACCAGGAAGCGGATCAACTGGTTGACCGCCTGGTACAGCTGGTCAAAGACTGGCTGGCAGCCACTCCTACCCCTTAAACCTGAGAGCCTCTAGTTATGAGTGTCCGACATTTTCTAACCCTATCTGACCTCTCTCCACAGGAGTTGGAGAGAGTCATTCAGAGAGCCATCGAGTTGAAACGTCGCCATAAGGCGGGGTTGCTGGATGAGCCATTAAAAAACAAAGTGCTGGCGATGATTTTTGAAAAATCATCAACCCGCACCCGGGTATCTTTTGAAGCCGGTATGACCCAGCTGGGTGGTTCGGCGATTTTCCTTTCACCCCGTGACACACAACTGGGTCGCGGTGAACCCCTGGAAGATACCGCACGAGTACTCTCGGAAATGGTTGATGCGGTGATGATCCGCACCTTCTCCCATCAGGACATAGAAACCTTTGCCGCCTACTCCACTGTGCCCGTAATCAATGCCCTGACCGATGACTTCCATCCCTGCCAGCTCCTGGCCGATGTCCAGACTTTTGTGGAATGCCGAGGTAGCTTACAAGGCAAAACCGTGACCTGGATCGGGGATGGCAACAACATGTGCAACTCCTACATGCGCGCTGCCCGCCAGTTTGATTTCCAGCTCCGGGTTTGTTGTCCGCGTGGCTATGAACCACCTGCCGAGCTGCTGGAAGATTTTGCCGACCGCGTCAGCCTGATTCATGAGCCACAGGAGGCCGTCAGAGACGTGCAACTAGTGGTGACTGATGTCTGGGCTTCCATGGGTCAGGAAGAAGAACAAAACCGCCGTAAAAGAGATTTCGCCAGCTACCAGGTTTCACCCAAGCTGATGGATCTGGCTGCCAAGGATGCTCTTTTCATGCACTGCCTGCCAGCGCATCGTGGCGAGGAAATCAGCGAGGATATGCTGGACGACCACCGCTCAGTGGTCTGGCAGGAAGCAGGTAACCGACTTCATGCCCAAAAAGCCTTGCTGGAGTTTTTGATTTCCGGCTCCCCACTCCAACCTTCACTTTAATAAAAAACCCCTGGCCTTATGAAGGACAGGGGTTTTTTTAGGGGCCGGACAAGCTGTCAGACTTAGTGACCTGCCATATCACCTTCGTGTGCATGGCCATGCTGAACTTCTTCTTCACTGGCGTCACGCACGGACTCAATGCTGCCTTTGAAGTTCAGTGAAACACCTGCCAGTGGGTGGTTGGCATCAATGGTGACATTTTCATCATTGGCTTCAATAACGGTAACAACCATCTCGCCACCAGGGCCCTGGGTCTGGAACTGCATACCAGGTTCAACCTTTTCCACACCCTGGAAGGCCTCGCGCTGAACCTGCTGAACCAGGTTGTCATCTCTTTCGCCATAGCCATCTGCTGGCTCAACAGTTACTTCAAACTCTTCACCGGTTGCTTTGCCTTCCAGTTGAGCTTCCAGACCTGGAATAATGTTGCTGTGCCCGTGCAGATAGGAAAGAGGGTTGCCGCCCTGGGAAGAATCCAGAACCTGACCATCGCCATTGGTTAAAGTATAATGAATGGCAATGACCTTATTGGCTGCAACTTGCATAGAATAATCCTGTTTTTGATGAATTGATCTTCCATTTTAGCCATTATCCTGCCCTTTACACAAATTTTCCGGGCAATTTTCTGGTTAAGAGTTTTAATCCATCAGGGGGATGGTTAGACTTGGCAAAATTCTGGTTTCAATCCCCCAACGCGGAGCTGTGGTGAGCAGATATTCCTGGCAAATCCTTGGCTTGAGCCTGCTGTTGCTTGCGTCCGGCTGCTCTTCTCCACCCCAGCTGGATGTCCCCCCTCCATCAGGCTTTGAACCCTTCTATCGGCTCGGTCAGGCTGAAACCCTGGCGGAAGCCGCCGAACGGCTGGATATTGACAGAGAAGTGCTGAGACGCTTCAACCCCCGGTTCCAGGGAAACCGCTCAAGCAGTCGACGAACACTCAGAATACCCGAGCGTAACTCGGATGTTCCACCCCAGGGACCCTATTATTATCGCATTCAGGCTGGTGATACCCTCAGCAAGCTTGCCCAGCACTTTCATATTTCCCTGTTAAGCCTGATTCAAGCCAACCCTGGAATTCAGCCGCAAAGGCTACGAATCGGGCAACGCATCATCGTTCCCGTAAAGGGCAGAGACACTCATGATTATCGTTGGCCGGTTGCAAGCCCCCAGGTCAGGATCAATTTTTCTTACCAACGCTGGGGAGTGCATCAGGGCCTGACTCTGGAAACCCAGCCCCGTGAAGAAATCTTTCCCATTGCACCGGGCCAGGTGGTTTTTGCTGGTGAAATGCGGGGGTTTGGGCGTGTTGTGATTGTTGAGCACAGTAAAAAGCATCAGTCCATTTATGCTTATTGTCATGCCCTGTTTGTAGAAGAAAGAAACCGCCTGTCAGGGCGTCATCCGGTTTGTTCTGCAGGCAACCAACGCCAGATTGACAAACCCGGTATTTATTTTGAACTGCGTGAAGAAGGGCGCGCAGTGTCACCGGAAAATTACCTGCCCGCCCTGCCCTGGAAGTAAGCCTAGAGCTCGTGATTGACCTCATCAATCAACAGCTCATGACGCCTTAAACTGTTCAGGCTTTTGCGCCCCAGGCGACCGGCCACCATGGCCATCAGGCCCTCAACAAAAACCAGAAAAGCAGCCATGGAGTTGCTGTACCAGGTGCCACTGGTCGGAGCTACAAAAGTCAGGGAGGCTTCAGTGGCCAGGGGTGAACCATGGGAATCGGTAATCGCCACAACCTGCATGCCACGGTTGGCAGCAATGCGTGCAGCGGCCACCGTGCCACGGGTGTAGGGTGCAGCCCCGATGACCACCAACACATCTTTTTCCGATAGTTCGGTCAAACCGTGGGCAATACCGTGATGTGGATTGCCCAGGAGACTGACATCGGCCCGGAGCAGACCCAGGGCATAAGCAAAAAGATTGGCTACTGTATAAGCCTGACGCAGACCATAGACCCGGATTCGGGGTGCGTTGATCAGCAGGGTCACGGTTTTTTCCAGGGCGCCCAGATCCAGCCCCTTGAGCATCTGGGCAATATTATTGGTTTCCTCTTCAGCAACCTGGGTCATCAAGGCCAGGGAGGCCGGCGTCGTTTCACCTTCCCCTTCGTCGTCTTCCAGCAACTGCCCGACCAGATCACTGTAAAAACTGGTGCGGCTGGTGCGTGCCAGGTGGTTACGGAAAATCAACTGGAATTCGGCAAAACTTTCAAAACCCAGCTTGCGAACCAGGCGGCTTAAAGTAGAGGCATTTACACCGGTATCAGCAGCCAGAGTTGAAATGGAGGCCACCGCCACTTCATCCGGTTTATCCATCATCTGAACCAAGGCCTTCAAAGCTCTTTTTCCCAGCTTGATATCACCGGAGGGGGAGTTGAGCTTCTGTAATCGGCGTTTCAGCTCTTCCAGGGTGCGAGGTGCCAAAAGGCTGCCCTCCTTCATCTCAATCACGCCCCAATAAAGGAGGACGGCTGGCTTCAGCCAGGGATTGGAATTCGACACGCACTCCCTGCTCATTCACCCAGGCAGTAATCAGGCGGGCAGGCACCAGATCAAAGTAAATATTACGCACCTGCACTGAACCCAGGGGCTCCAGCTGCATTTCCTCCGTGGGCATTTCTTCCAGAACAACATCTTCTGCTGCCGTAAGGCTATGCTTGAAACTTTCCGCCAGCACCCAGAAGGGTACGCCTGAATCTCTTGCAGCCAACGCCAGCAAGCGGCTGCCTGCCTTGTTCACCAGGGTACCGTCACGCAACAGACTGTCAGCCCCAACGATCACCTTATCCGCCTGGGGCACAAAACTGGCCATCTGGGCTTCAGAAATAAACTGGGTGGGAACCGCCATTTTATTCAGAAACCGCGCCAGCTTGCGCCCTTCCATGCCGGGCCGGGATTCAGTGATAATGGCTTCCAGCTTGATGCCTGCCTGATAACAGGCACTGAACAATGCCATAACAGTAGAACTGGTGCTATGGGTCATGATGGTCATGCCATCCTTAAGTTCCTTCATGCACTCCTGCACAGCCAGCAAGCGCGATTGCCGCAATTCTTCAATGACTTCCTCAGCAGCCACCTGGGCTTCGCCTCTGGCAGCTTTCAGATCCTCTTGAGGCAGATGCTCCAGACAACTGACCCAACGTTGCAGGGCATTGCGAACGGCAACCATACTGGGTCGGGCTTCACCCAACTGGGTTGCCAGATCGGTCAACTCCATCACCAACTCTTCTGTATCGGCTGCCTGGCAGCAATCAGCAAAATCAATGATATCCTCCAGCGTTTTTCGAGCCAGAGTGGCTGCACCACTGTTCAGGTCCTCTTTAACAGCCCGCAAACGTCTGGACTTAAAGTCGGCATTGTCTTTGGCATAAATCATGCCCTAGATCCCCCTTCCATTACATCTCCCCATATTCACTCGGCATGCTGATGTTTAAGCTCTTTGGCAGTCTCTAGTGACCGAGCCGCCAGACTCTCCAGCATGTCCCAGTCTCTCCTCAGCAACAGCTCTCTGGGCAGCATCCAGCTACCGCCAACAGCAACCACACAGGGCATGGCAAACCAGTGCGCGAGACTGGATTCATCAACCCCACCGGTGGGTACAAATTGCAGTTCCGGCAAGGGGGCCCGTAAAGCCTGCAGGTAAGACGGACCACCCAGTGCCTGGGCCGGGAAAAGCTTGACCTGCCGGTAACCTTGCAGGCTGGCCTGTAGAGCTTCACCGGGGGTGGCGATTCCAGGCAAAAGTCGTATTCCCAGATCCCGGGCGGCAGTGCATAGCTCAGGGCACCAGCCGGGTGTCACTGCCAGAGTCAGCCCCAGATCTTTCAATCTCTGCAATTGCTTGGGAGTGCGTACGCTACCGGCCACCAGAGTGATTTCAGAGGATTTGAGTTGTGCCAGAACCTCCCAGGCCGCTTCCTCGCGCAGGGTGACTTCAAGGACACCATAGCCCGCTTTTAACAGGGTTGCCGCCAGATCTTCAGCCAGCTCAGGCATCACGGCTGAAGCCCACACCGGAATCAAAGGCTGCTCTGCCAGAAGAGAAGCCCAGTCAAAGGGAGACACGTGGGACATGACACACCTCTAGTTGTGGAGAAAGTCACTCACCAGGCGCCGAAAACCTTCTGCCTGCTCAGCATGCAACCAGTGCCCGGCATCCAACTCAGCCAATTCCAGGCACGGAAAGCCGCGTTTGAATTCAGCCAGAAGATCATCCGTAACATAGTCAGACTGGGTGCCCCTAATCGCCAGAGCCGGGCCGGTAAACTCCTTGCCTTCAGCCATGGCAGGGGGAGCATCGATAATCGCCTGGTAGTCACGACTGATTTCTTCAATACCCACCCGCAGACGCAAACCATCTTCTGTTTTGATCAGGTTGGTCAAAAGAAACAGACGGATTTGTACCTCATCAACATAGTCAGCCAACAGATGGTCTGCTTCACGCCTTTCATGCCAAGGCTCCTGGGCATGCAAAGCTCGCAGACCCTCGATAATCGCCGAGTGTGTGTGTTCATAACGAACCGGGGCAATATCAGCAAGAATCAGCTTATCGACCCGATCCGGGTGGCGCAGAGCAAACTCCATAGCCACCTTTCCACCCATGGAATGGCCCAATAAGCTGACCTTGTCCAGATCCTCATTGTCCATCCAAAAGCGCAGATCTTCTGCCTGCTGGGTGTAATTCATGCTTTGGGCATGAAAACTGCGCCCATGATTGCGCAGATCCAGACACCAGACTCCAAACTCATCGCTCCAGTGCCTGGCCAAACCCCGCCAATTATCAGCACTTCCAAACAGCCCATGCAGGACAACCAGGGGCTGCCCCTGTCCATAACGCTGATGCGCCAGACTACTCATGCAAGACTCCTTCAATCAGTTGATTCATGCATCCTGCCCTGATTATGCCAACAATCAACCACTCAATACCAATGAAAAAGGTTACACCAGCTGTTCAGACTTTGACTGCACCCTTGGGTGACTCCAGCAAAAGCCGTTGTTGCAGCCAGGCCAGGACCAGACCATAAGCAGGCAGAAAAAACAAAAGAGACAAACCCAGCTTGAATCCATAGTCAACCAGAGCAATTTCCGGCCAGTGAGCGGCCATAAAAGCATCCGGGCTATTCTGAAAGGCCACCGAAAAAAACACCAGGGTATCCAAAGCATTACCCACCAGGGTTGACGCAGCCGGAGCCACCCACCAGAGAGACACCCTGCGCAGGCGATCAAAAACCTTGATATCCAGCAACTGCCCCAGCATATAGGCCATAAAACTGGCCAGAGCAATTCTCGCCACAAACAGGTTGAATTCACCCAGACCGGAAAAACCGGCAAAGCGCCCTTCGGCAAACACCACAGAGATCACATAAGACAGCAAAAGCGCCGGGAACATCACCGCAAAAACAATGCGTCGTGCCAGAGCCTTACCAAATACCCGAGCCGTCAGGTCGGTGGCAAGAAAGATAAAGGGAAAGGTAAAAGCGCCCCAGGTATTGTGCAAACCCAGAAATTCAAAGGGAAACTGCACCAGATAGTTGCTGGCCGCGATAATCAGGATATGCAAGAGGGAGAGATAAACAAGCGCTTTACGAAACTGCGAAACAGAAAGAGACAGCATGGCTGGATCCTTTTTTTGTCAGGGGTTGAGGGAACCCTGGATGAATGAAGGCGCGCATTATAAGCAGCCAGCCGGAAAATAAAAAGCCCCTGCGCAGATCAACGCAGAGGCTTTTACTTTCATGTTTTCACTTCTTGAGTGCTGGCTTATGCAAGGGGGTCTGCTTTTCACTGCATTCGACGTCCTGCTACCTCAAGCAGTGCGCTTCGCTATCCCTGCTCCGCTTGACGCAGATCCCCTTGCCGCCAGCTTCAGAGCTGGTAGCCATATCAGGCGAAGGTTGCTGCTTGGTCAGGCTGTCCACGACAGGAAGTCGTAGCCGACCCACATGGAAGTGGGAAGTGCAGAGATTCATCAGGAATGAATTCTGCCAGAGCTTACAGGGACGTATTCACGCGTCCTGACAAGCAGTACCTTTGCCCGTACACGGCTCAAGCAGCCCCCTTGCGCAAGCCAGCCCCAGGACCAAAAGCCAGCCTGACACCAGCTAGGCCAGAGCCAGCTTACTTAACCAGCCCCTGTCCTTTCATGGCTTCTTCGATTTCTTCCAGGCTGGCTGGATCATCGATAGTAGAAGGCACCTGGTATTCCTTGCCGTCGGCAATATTACGCAGGATCTTGCGCAGGATTTTACCGGAGCGGGTTTTGGGCAGGCGGTCTACAACCAATGTTTGCTTATAGCAGGCAATGGCACCGATTTCCTTGCGAACCAAAGCAGCCAGCTCTTTTTCCAGTTCAGCAGGATCACCATCCCAGCCGTCTTTGGTAATCACCAGACCCACAGGGAGTTGACCTTTGAGTTCATCAGCCACACCAATTACGGCACACTCAGCCACACCCGGATGGGAAGCAACGATTTCTTCCATTTCACCTGTAGACAGGCGGTGACCTGCAATATTGATGACATCATCGGTGCGACCCATGATGAACAAATAACCGTCTTCATCAAATTTGCCACCGTCACCCGTCAGGTAATAGCCAGGGTAAGCTGACATATAGGAGCTTTCATAACGGGCATGGTCACCCCAGACAGTGGTCAGACACCCGGGAGGCATGGGCAATTTGACTACAACACTGCCTTCTTCATTGGCAGGCGCCTGGTTGCCTTTGGAATCCAGGATCTGGACATTGAAGCCCGGTGTCGGGAAGGTTGCTGAACCTGCTTTGGGTTCAACAGGCTCAAGACCCATCATGTTACCGGCAATCGCCCAGCCTGTTTCGGTCTGCCACCAGTGGTCAATAACCGGCACAGGCAGCATTTCATTCAACCAGTGGTAGGTTGGCGGATCCAGACGCTCACCTGCCAGGAACATGGCTTTCAGACTGGAAATGTCATACTGGGCCAACAACTTGCCTTCAGGGTCTTCTTTCTTAACCGCACGGAAAGCCGTGGGTGCAGTGAAAAAACCCTTGATTTTATATTCTTCAATCATGCGCCAGAAGGCACCGGCATCAGGCGTTTTTACCGGCTTGCCTTCATAAACAATTGTGGTGCAACCGGCCAGCAGGGGCGCGTAAACAATGTAAGAGTGACCGACAACCCAACCCACATCGGAAGCGGCCATAAAGACATCACCGGGGTCGATATCATAAACAGTCTTCATGCTGTATTTCAGAGCCACCGCATGGCCGCCATTATCACGCACCACACCCTTGGGTTTGCCTGTGGTACCGGAGGTATACAGCACATACAAAGGATCAGTCGCCTTAACGGGAACCGGGTCCACCGGGTCAGCCTTCATCAGCTCTTCCCAGTCCAGGTCACGCGCTTCACTTAGCTCACAAGTTTGTTGGGGACGCTGCAGAACCACCAGGTGATCCGGCTTGTGCTCAGACTGGCTGATGGCATCATCCAGCAGGCCTTTGTAAGGAATGACCTTGCTGACTTCAATGCCACAGGAGGCAGAAACGATGACCTTGGGCTTGGCATCATCAATACGCACCGCCAGCTCATGCGGTGCAAAGCCCCCGAAAACAACCGAATGCACAGCACCCAGGCGAGCACAGGCATACATGGCCACCAGAGCCTCAGGAACCATGGGCATGTAAATAACCACACGATCACCCTTTTCCACACCCAGTTTGCGCAAACCACCGGCAAATTTGGCTACCTGGTCACGCATCTGGCGGTAAGTCAGCTTGGACTTGGTATCCGTCACCGGCGAGTCATAGATGACAGCTGTCTGGTCTGCACGCCCATTTTCCACATGGTAGTCCAGGGCACAGTAGCTGGTGTTCATTTCACCATCAACAAACCAGCGCCAGGCACCGTTTTCATCCTTCTCCAGCATTTTGGTCGGCTTTTTATACCAGGGCAGTTTTTCCGCCTGCTCACCCCAAAAAGCTTCGGGTTGATTGATTGAGCGCTCGTATTCAGCTTTATAGGTCATCTTTCTCGCCTCTGACTCGTTTTTTTATCGGACTTCACTCGAACCGAGTGTCGACACTTCATACATTTTCAGAGTGTAACTCTAAAGCACCCGAAGGCGTTTGAAACTAATACAAAAGGCGCAAGAGCCGAAAATAAAGGCTCAGAAGAGTCCTTATTCCTGACTTCGATAAATATAAAACAGGAAAATTGCTGACAATCAGCCCTTTAGCCCACAAGAAAACGAGTTCTCTCATCAAGGGTGTCAACAAAAGGATGAAAAAAGAGTAGAATGAGCAAAATTAAATATACTCATCAGTAGAATAACTGCTCACCACAAAAAAACACTGGGCTTAATCATGACCAACTCAGGCAACAAGCTGATTGAAGAACTCCGAAACAACGCACAGCAGGCCACGACCCTCCTCAAGGCCCTGGCCAATGAAAACCGCTTGATGATTCTGTGCCATCTGGATGACAAGGAAATGTCGGTGACCGAGCTCAATGAATGTCTGGATCTCAGCCAGTCGGCCCTGTCACAACATCTGGCTATTCTGCGCAGAGATGGCCTGGTGAAAACACGCCGTGAATCCCAGACCATCTTTTATTCATTAAAGGGTGAGGAAGCCAAACAGGTCATCCGCACGCTGCACTCAATGTACTGCACTACCTAGCGAAAGGGTATCTGGAATTTCGGCCACCAGCTCAGCAGCCGCTGCTCCAGCACTCCGGCTGCCTGAGTGGTCACCCGCTCAACCAGTGGGGACGGTTTCTTCAACTGCAGGCTGAACACTTCTGCTTCAGCCAGTTTTTTCAACAGATAATCATCACTGGTCATCAGCTGATCCACCAACTTCAGACTGACAGCCTGCTCGCCATACCAGATTTCCCCTTTAGCCACTTTATCGATATCCAGATCGGGTCGGTTACGCTGCACATAGCTTTTAAACAGCTGATGGGTTGCTTCCAGGTCATCCAGGAATTTCTTGCGGCCTTCCTCGGTGTTTTCCCCCAACACTGTCAGGGTGCGCTTATACTCACCGGCAGTCAGAACTTCATAATCCACATCATGCTTCTTCAACAAGCGATGCAGATTGGGCATTTCCGCCACCACACCGATAGAACCGATGACGGCAAAGGGTGCAGCCAAAAGCTGGGTTGCAGCACAGGCCATCATGTATCCACCTGAAGCCGCCACCTTATCAACACAAACGGTCAGGCGGATTTGTCGATCACGCAGGCGTTGCAGCTGAGCTGCTGCATAACCATAGCTGTGTACAAAACCTCCGGCACTTTCCAGGCGCAAGACAACCTCATCGTTGGGACGCAAAAGATCCAGCAAGCAGGTGATTTCACGCCCCAGAGCTGCGGCCCGAGTGGCGGCCAGATCACCCTTGAAGTCCAGGACAAATACTCTGGGAGCTTCAGGTTTGTTTTCCTGGCGCTGCTTTTTCTTTTGCTTGACCTCTTTACGCTGTTTCTTGAGCGCCTTGCCTTCCAGCCACTGTTCCTGCAATTCCTCCTGCTGTTCTTCCAGGCGATCATTGAGGGAGTGAATTTCCAGTTGCTCCTGACCAGCACGACTACGCTTGATAGCAGCAGCCAGGCTTAAAAGGATCACTAGGGCCATTACAAAAGTCAGAACTTTCAAAAGAAAGCCCAGGTATTCCAAGATAAATTCGGGCACAAAACACTCCTATCAGAAGAAAAGCAAAAGAGGGGTTGATTAAAACATACGTTTGAAATATGCTGCAATCATTGACCTGATACCTCCAGTATCAGCCACACCAACCAAGAGGAAATACCCATGGCTGACATCAATGCTATTATCGAAGGCCTGAAAGACAAGTTCAACGCTGAAGCAGCCAGTGGCATGGATGAGGTCTTTCAATTCAATATTGAAGATGCTGACAACTACCATATCATTATTAAGGATGGCAGCTGTGAAATTCTCCAGGGCGAGCACGATGACCCTTCTGTCACCCTGATCATGAACAAGGAAACCCTGAAAGATGTACTGACCGGCGAAGAAGACGGCATGCAGGCTTTCATGGCTGGCAAGCTGCGAGCTGAAGGCGACATGATGCTGGCCACCAAGCTATCTGCCCTTTTTCCGGTTTAATCCCCCACCCTGCAACATCCCCGTTTGGGCAGCCCGCCCCTGGCTGCCCTTTTTTGCGACCTCTTGTCTCACCTTCTGTCTGTGTTCGCTATAGCAGTCCACCTGCACTTTAAGTTAACATAACGCCACAATTAAGAACATTTCTCCAGCAGTACACTTCCAGCTTAATTTGAGGCGTCCTTGATCAGAATTTCATCTCCCAGGCACCAGTCCTTGCGCTGGTACATCTTTTTTGCAATTCTTTTCAGCTGCCTGATCGTATTTTTGGGCGCTTCTGTTGTGTCTTCACTGCATTATGAAAATCTTATGGATCAGCGGGCCGAAGCTTTTCAGCAACAGCTTCAGCAAGAGTTTCCCGAGCGCCACCTGGAACTGCCCGCAGTAACAACCGATGTTCGTTTCACCTACATTTTGAGCTTTGTTTTTTTCTCCCTGTTTTTTATTGGCGCCGCAGCCTACCTGTCACATCTGGCAACCCTTCGAATCAACACCTCGATACAACAGTTTCAGCGCGATGTGAAAAGCATTGAAACGGCACATGACCTGAAAAAATTCAATGCCCAACCTGACACCTTTGTCTTTAATGAGCTGGGTGAGGCCTTTGCCAGCGTCAATCAACTGGCTCGCCGTCTGGAAAAAATCCTGGTGGACAAAAGCCTGCTGCAAGATGCATTGGAAGAAGCAGAGCGGGAAGACAGCATGGCTGCGGATATACTTTACGGACACCTGATTGAGAAGAATGCCGACAACCCGCTGGGAATCATGCATCGCATCCAGTCTTCCAGCAATTTCAGTGGTGATATCGTCCTGGTACGCCGCTCACCCTCGGGGAGTATTTTTGTCCTGCTGGCCGATGCCACCGGGCACGGCTTATCCGCCACCATTACCATCATGCCGGTTATTTCAGTCTTCGATACCATGGTCAAAAAAGGCCACCGCCTGCCTTTTATTCTTCGGGAAATGAACAAACGCCTGTTGAAAGACCTGCCGGATGACCGCTTTGTTGCTGCCACCCTGATCGAAATCGATCCCACCGACCAGGAATTACGCCTCTGGAACGGTGGTATGCCGGAAGGTTTCCTGGTCGACGAAAAGAATACACCCGTGCATGGCTTTCATTCCCGCCACATGGCCTTGGGCATTCTGGATGACGCCCTTTTTGATGCAGCTCCCGAACGGCTGCCCCTCCCTGACTGCGGTTATCTGCTGAGTTACAGTGATGGCCTGATTGAACAGGACAACCCCGAAGGTGAAGCCTTTTCTGAAACCGGCTTGCTGAATGCAATCCGGAACTATCCGGCTAAAGACCTGATTAACGGCCTGCTGAGCGCTGTTGAACAGCATGCCGGAAAAAATGTGCCAGACGATGATATCTCCCTGCTGTTACTGGATTTCAAGCGGCTGCATTCCAGCCTGGTGCCTGCTGAGGGTTGTCAGATCAGTGAGCTAAAATTACCTGCATCCCCTTTCCATTGGCAAATCAGGGTTCAGGGCGAGCAACTGATCAATCAGGCCATTCCGGCCCTGACCAATGATTTCCTGCATACCCTGGGGTTAAATCCGGAGGTTATCCAGAAGGTCTTCACTGTGGCCCATGAACTGACCTCACGAGCCCTGCATGACAATCTTCTGCAGTTACCCGCCGAATTGAAACAGGATCTTCTGGAGGAAGAAGGGGAAGCTGGCCTGCAGCACTATTACCAGCAACGCCGCGAAGCCTTATCCAAACTGGATCCTGACAGTTTTATGGAGGTCAGCCTGGCCAGTCACCCCGGTCGGGATGGACAAGCCGGTTATCTGGAAATTGAAGTCAGGGACAATGGCCAGGGCCAGGGAAGCTTACCACTGGAAGACAGCAGCCTCCTGTGTCATTACAGCCAGCTGGAAGTTCTCGAAGAAGGCCACTTCATCAGGGCCCGGCTTTAGAATAGATCCACTTCGCCCACTTCCGGTTTGTGCTCCACCTGCTTGAGGTATTTGTTTTCACGCTCAACAATCGTGCGGTTGTGCAGAGTATTGATCTTTTTGAGCATCACCTTGCCACTGGCAGGAAAGAAATGCACCTTGCGCGGGTAGATGTCCAGTACATCCTTGGCGACGATGGGAATTCCTTCATCTTTCAGATGCTTCATCACAAACTGGACATTGCGCTCACCGACATTGGCGTAATTAAAATCCTTGAGCACTTTCCCACCACCAAAAATCTTGGCTTCCAGACGTCGCCTTTGAGCACCCAGTTTCAATAAATGGTTGACCAGCAGCTCCATGGCATACACGCCATAGCGCGCAGATTCATTCAGGGGTGAGGCATTGGCAGAGCGGTCATGGGGAAGTAGAAAATGGTTCATTCCCCCCACACCAGAATAGTTGTCGCGCAAGCAAACAGCCACACAGGAACCCAGAACAGTGACCAGCATCTCACCACTGTCCGTTGCAAAATATTCACCGGGAAGCACCTTCACGGCAGGTACTTCAAAGTGCCGATCATAGTAGTGTGAAAGGGCAAAATGCTTGTCTACTTCGATATCCATAATTCGCCCCACTATTCCAGAGTGGCCACTGCAAGGCGGCCCTGCTTTTTAAACATTAGTTCTGTTGACAGTTTTCTGATCAACAGCAATCCCCGGCCAGCCAGCTCATCCTGCGGCTGCTGCATGACCTGATTGTAATTGAAGCCTTCACCACTCTGCTCAATTTCAATGAACAGGCGTGAAGCCTCCGGCATTACCTGCCACTGCAAACGAACGCGCAACTGATCCTCATGATTCAGTTTGCGCAGGCGTTGCTCGCGTAAAACATAGTATTCAGCAAAGCCCTCAGGCTTTTCTTTCAAGGAAGACTTCAGGTTCAGCAAACCATGTTCAATGGCATTGCTACTCAGCTCACTGATCACAGTAAAGGCCCGCTGACAGAAAGGTTGCGGAAAGCCCATATCCTGCAGGTAATCATTGCACAAAGCGGGAATTTCCTGCTCACCCACCTGTTGGCCGCAAAGAGTCAGTTCCCAGATAAAAGGAGCAATACCCAGTTTGTGGGCCTGATTCCCCTTTAGTTGATATTTCTGATCCTGAAAATAAATCAGTTCGGGAAAATAAACATAAAACAGGGAAATGTCGTCATCAAAATAAGGGACACCCGAGAACTCCTTGAGATCAGCCACCAGGGTTCCCATCAGACTGTGCCGGGGAGCCGTCTCCAGACCTTTCAGCAAACGCTGGCTACCATAGCTTTCACCCTGGCCATTGACCTGATCCGTCAAACCATCACTGCAGCCAAAAAGCCCACCCTCGCCCAGCAGATGAAAGCGCTCAACATTGGACTCAAAACTCAGGTTATCAAGAATACCCAGAGCCATATGGTTGGAGGAATAACGATTAATGACCCGTCCCTTGGAATCCAGATGATAAACCGGTGGCATCCCTCCATTCCAAATGCTCACCTGCTCATGCAGTACATCCAGCTCCACGACTGAAGCAGCCACAAAACGATCCGGAGGCAACCGGAAGTGCAGCTTGCGGTTCATTTCCCGGACAATCATGGGCAGCGCATAACCCTTACTGACCATGCTGTGAAAAACATCCACCAGAGGCAGAAGTGTCATGGTTGCAGAAAGGCCATGCCCCATGGCATCGGCATGCAGAATGAAAGTACTGCCGGAAGGAGAGTTTTTGGATAAAACCAGGTCACCGCAAAAATCAGTGCTGGCATTGATATAACGACTGAAACCGCGAATGGTGTCCGAAACATGATCCAGCAGATTGTTGTAAAACACATAGGAAGCCATTTCTGCTTCGCGATTACTGGCATCCAGAAGCTTTTCCAGCTCCTGCTTCTGCTGGATAACCCGATCAGCCAGGCGCAGCTTGTTGGTCAAATCCCGCGCTTTCAAGCCGATTAATAAAGGATTGATGGGCTTGACCAGATAGTCATTGATACCCAGTTCAAAGCAGCGCTCCAGAAGCCGGGAGTCTTCCCGTTCGGCCAGCAACAGTATCGGAGTACGCTGCTCCGGCTCTGGTGGCAAAACCAGGTTTTCAACCAGCTGCACGCCCTCACCATCGGGAAGCTCCTGAGCAACCAGCAACAGATCAAACCGCGGCACATCATCCAGTATTTGCAAAGCCTCGGCCCGATTGAAGGCACAGGTTACCTGCCAGCCTTGCTCTGATAAAAGTTGAGCCAATGATTGATTGAGCTCAGTATCGGCTTCCACCAGAAGAAGGCGGTAGGCAACTTCACGGTCTGGAGGGGATTTCATTTAACAGTAACAATCCTTTCAATATTGGCAACCTTGAGAATCTCAGCTGCAGTTCCTGAAGCATTGATAATAGCAATGCTTTTATTCACGGCCGAAGCCTTTTTATGAAGATAAACAATCATTCCCAGGGCCGCACTGTCCAGGTAGCTGACGGTGGAAAAATCCAGATCAATATTGCTCACCTCTGGATTTTTAAGGGCTGTATCCATTTCTTCATTAAATTTCTTGTGATAACTGAAATCAAACTTTTCAGGTAAACGCACTAGTTTAACACTGGACATTCAATCGCTCCGAATTTCTAAAATAAATCTATATCGCCACTGTCCATGGAACTGCTGGAAACCGGGTTGGATTTGCGCTCTTCTCTTGCCCGCTTGAAGTTGTCAATACTGCGATGCAAGGCCTCATGAAATTGATGAGGGTCATCTGCGCCAGCTTGCAAGGCTTCCACCAGCAGCAACAAATGACTCTGTTCCGAGAGGGTGTGCTGAATGGTTTGTGTACTCATGTCCTCAAACTGCATGGCCCGCATGGCATCATACAAAGCACTGCTCAGGCTGGTGGAAAGACTCTCCAACTCCACCGTCACCCGCTGATCACTGTCCGACTTGTCCATCAAAAGCTGAATGGCCGTTTCCACTTCTTTTTTGGCCCTGAGTATAAAACTCATATCCTGGGATGCGATCTTGCTGACATCCTTCACCAGCTTTTCAATGCGGTTGTTCATCTCGTTCAGATTAACCTGGATCGTGCGGCTGAACTCTGCAGAACGTGCAGAAAGGGCGCGTACTTCATCAGCAACCACCGCAAAACCGCGACCGTGTTCACCGGCACGGGCCGCTTCAATTGCGGCATTAAGAGCCAGAAGATTGGTCTGGTCAGAGATATTGTCGATATCACCCAGCGCTTTCATCAAATCCGGCATGCCTTCGGAAAGCTCGGACACCCGATCCAGCATTTCCATCAGATCTGCACTGGTCTGTACCGAGGTTTCCACAAAATTGTTCAGGGTTTTCAGGGTATCTTCGGCAAAGTTATTCATTTGTTTGTGGGAGCTGGAGTCCGTTTCCGCTTCACCGCCATACAGCAAGGCCCGAACCAGATTCTGCTGACTATCGAGATCATCTTTCAGGCGATTAAAAGAAGCGCCCAGGGTATTCAAGGCATCGGTTTGCATGCTTTGCAGGGCATCCATATCCTCCTTGGATTCAGCAACCACAGAGGCAATGGTCTCACCGATCTGATGATAATCCTTCTGCAGGTCCACTTCCGAAATACCTTCGATATAAGCATCTTTTTCGGGATTGGGCAGCTTGCTGATGCGCTCCCTGGCTCTTTCCCGCAAAGGTAGGTAGCCAAGCAAAAAGCCTGCTGGCACAGCCAATAAACCCAGCAGCCAGGCAGGCAGAAACAGACCCAACAGGCCAGCGGCCGGTGTCAGAAGGACTAGCAATATCCATACAAATTGTTTGTTCATCGGCATTCCTTAAAACGACTAAACACGATTAATTCTTTGACCCAGGCGCTCAATCACGCGTGCTGGCAAATCAGCCAGGGGTAAAACCTCATGAGCGGCTCCCAGGGCAATGGCTTCCTTGGGCATACCGAATACGACGCAGCTGGCTTCATCCTGTGCCAGCGTATAGGCACCTGCCTGTTTCATACGCAGCAAGCCTTCGGCACCGTCTCGCCCCATGCCTGTCAAGATCACACCCACAGCATTGGCTCCAGCCACCCTGGCAGCCGAATCAAAGAGCACATCCACCGAAGGCCGGTGACGGTTCACCAGCGGAGTATTCAGCAGTCGAGTCATATAATTGGCACCGCTGCGACTGATTTCCAAATGCAGGTTGCCCGGAGCGATATACACATGACCGGGTAACAGACGCTCATTATGACTGGCCTCTTTCACCCGCAGCTGACACTCTCGATCCAGGCGCTCTGCAAAAGTGCGGGTAAAGTTTTCCGGCATATGCTGAGTAATCAAAATAGCAGGCATATCCGCTGGCAAATCAACCAAAAATTCCTTGATTGCCTCGGTCCCCCCCGTTGAGGCACCCACAAATATAATTTTTTCGGTGGAGCGATAACTGACCTGACGGCTGGAAGAAGCTACCGCTTTAGCACGATGTTCAGCCACCTGCTCCTGCCTAACCTGAGTTTTGGCACTGACTTTGGCGGCGGCACAGGTACGGATTTTTTCTGCAATCAGATCCTGGTAGGCCGTCATCCCGGATACGATGTCCACCTTGGGTTTGGAGATATAATCAATTGCACCCAGCTCCAGTGCCCTCAGAGTTACCTCCGAGCCCTTGTCGGTCAGGGAAGAAACCATCAATACCGGCATCGGCCTTAAGCGCATCAGGCGCTCCAGAAAGTCCAGACCATCCATCCGTGGCATTTCCACATCAAGGGTCAAAACATCCGGATTATGGCGCTTGATCAACTCCCGGGCCACCAGGGGATCGGGAGCGGTAGCCACAACCTGCATATCTTTTTGGCCATTGATAAGATCGGTCAACAAGCGGCGGATCAAAGCCGAGTCATCGACGACCAAAACTGAAATTTTTCCGTTTTTCATTAGCCAAATAGCTCTATATTGCCTGCCACTTCAATATTTAGCAGGCGTTGAAAATAATCTGCCTCACGGTCAAAAATGGTGGTGTTGTTCAAACGCTTCAATTTTTTGACCAGAACCCGTCCACTGGATGGGAAAAAATAAATTTTCTGAGGCCAGGGGCCCAGGAGACTCTGGTTAACCACCGGAATACCCTCGGCATCCAAATATCCCAATAAAAACTCGGCATTGCGCTCGCCAATCAAATGGCTCTCGGGTGCTGCCAGAACATTACCACCCCCAAACACCTTGGCCTGCAAATTTTCTTTTCGGGCACCCAACTTGTAGAGCTGGTTCAATAAAACTTCCAGAGCATGGCTGCCATAGCGAATAGAGCTGTCAATCAACTCCTGTTCACTGGTATCAAAAGGCAACATAAAATGATTGATACCACCAATGCCCCTGACCTTGTCATGAATACAGGCAGAAACACAACTCCCCAACACAGTAACAATCAGCTTTTCATGCCGCGTCACATAGTATTCACCAGGCAGTATTTTGATCGCTTCCATTTCAAAGTAGCCATCAAAATAGCTGACCGGCGACCAGGCTTCGGTATGCGGCTCACCATCACCACCGATCTGCTCCTGCTGGTCAGCCACAACTACCCCTTTCTGACCGGCATAAACACGGTTTTACCTTTCAGACGAAAAATATCACTGGCATGCTGAAAGCTTTCCGAGTGACCGGCGTACAGCAGGCCATCCGGTGTCAATAGGGGGTGAAAGCGTGACAACACCTTGTACTGGGTTGGCTTATCAAAGTAAATCATGACGTTACGGCAGAAGATGGCATCAAAAGGACCCTTGATGGGCCAGTTGGGTGCCAGCAGGTTCAGAGAGTTAAAGTGAATCAGATCCTTGACCTGGGAGCGCACCTTGACCATCCCCATATGCTTGCCTTTGCCGCGCACAAAAAAACTTTTAACCCGGTCTTCCTCCATTTTGGCCACACGATCCGAGGCATACACACCCCTCCGTGCCTGTTGCAGCACATTGGTGTCCACATCTGTGGCCAGGATTCGCACCGGGGGAGTCCAGCTTCCGAACGCTTCAATGGCCGTCATTGCCAGAGAGTAAGCTTCTTCACCGGTTGAACAGGCACTGGACCAGATCTTCAAAGGACCACGCCGGGTTTCTGCCGCCTGCAATAACTGATCAGCCAAAAGATCAAAATGATGGGCTTCACGAAAGAAGGCCGTCAGATTGGTGGTCAGGGCATTAATAAAGTCCTGAGCTTCATCTTCATTTTCTTCCAGCTGGTGCAGGTATTCCTGAAATGTTCTCAAACCCAGGGCCCGCAGGCGACGCGCAATACGGCTGTAAACCATATCGCGCTTTTTCGGACTCAGAAAAATACCCGCACGCTCGTGAGCCAGATCACGAATTCGCTCAAAGTCCTTATTCGTAAAATCAAATTCGCGTACTTTTTCGCTCACATCAACCCCTTAGGTGACACTGGATCAAAACTCTTCCCATTCATCATCATCCTGACGTTTGGGTGGTGGCAGCGGTGCCTTACGCTTGGCCGCTGTCTGTTGCCCTGCAGGCTTGGAATGGCCGGCTGAGGCCTGGCCTTTGCGGGCTGACTGCTGAGGCCGCTTGGGTGCCCCACCCAGACGGGGTGCTTCCTGTTTCTGACGCGGGGATGGGCGAGTAGCGGGCGCTGCCTGGTCATCAACCCGGAAAATGGATACGGAAGTAGTCAGAGACTGAGCCTGTTCTTCCAAAGACTCTGCCGCTGCTGCGGCTTCTTCCACCAAGGCAGCGTTCTGCTGGGTCACATCATCCATTTGAATGACTGCCTGGTTGACCTGTTCAATGCCCTGGCTCTGCTCATCCGAAGCAGCCGAGATTTCACCCATGATATCCGCCACCCGTTTCACCGAGTTGACGATTTCTTTCATGCTGACACCCGAAGCCTGAACCACTTCACTGGTCGCATCGACGATTTCACCGTCTTTCTTGATGAGTTCCTGGATTTCCTTGGCTGCTGCCGCTGAACGCTGGGCCAGAGAGCGAACTTCACCGGCCACCACTGCAAAACCCCGGCCCTGCTCACCGGCACGCGCCGCTTCCACGGCAGCATTCAGAGCCAGAATATTGGTCTGGAAGGCAATACCATCAATGACCGTGATGATTTCACTCATCTTCTCGGCACTGGCAGTCAGCTCCTGCATGCGGGTCACTGCTTCACTGACATTTTCACCGCCTTTTTCAGCCACTTCACTGGCACTCGAGCTGAGCTGATTGGCCTGACGGGCATTATCGGCATTTTGCTTAACAGTGGAAGTCAGTTCTTCCAGGCTGGATGCCGTTTCTTCCAGGCTGGAGGCCTGTTCTTCAGTACGCTGGGAAAGATCCGTGTTACCCGCAGCAATTTCTGAGGAAGCCGTGGTGATGGCATCCACAGAGGATTTGATATCACCAACCATATCCCGCAGCTTGTCCTGCATCCGCTGCAGAGCCTGCATGACCTTGCCGATTTCATCATCATGGTCGACCTTGATCTGATTGTTCAGATTACCATCAGCCATTTCATTGAAATAACCCACAGCACGGTTCAGCGGGTTCACTATGGCGCGGATCAGCAGCCAGCCCACCAGAGAAGCGATGGCAACACCCAGAATAATGGCAATAATGGTCATGTTCCGGGTATTGGTAAATTCCTCTTCCGCCGCTGCATATTCCTGCTGGGCAATTTCTTCCTGAATATTGACCAGATCTGACGCCAGAGCAAAAGCTGCATGAAAAGCGGGGATGGCGGTCCGCACCATATGCATGTTGCCATCCATGAATTCACCGGCTTCAAAGAGCTCAATGGCTGGCCTTAAACCATTATTCACAAATTCAGCCCGCAGCACGCCAAACTCATCGGCCAGACGAGCTTCTTCGGGCGTCAGGTAAGTTTCCATATAGGCATCCCAGATCTCCGTGATCCGGGCAATATTTTCACGGACTCGATCCGTATGCATCTGGATTTCATGAGCATGCAAAGTATGCTCATCCAGGCGTGGATCATGCATCCCCGCCAGTTGCAGCTCAATCACATTACGCTGCATTAAATATTCAATTTGTGCCAGCTGGTGGGAAGGCACCAGACGGTCAACCATTACGGTATCCAGCCGTTCATTGGAATGTCGCATGGCATTCAGTCCCATGATCCCGATACCAATCAACAGTAGGGATAAAAACGCAATCACAAAGATCAGGCGTGCCTTGACGGTAATTTTTCTTAACATTGCATACCCCATTTAGCTTGTTTGCTTAACCCGTTTGAACCACCTGATCCATCAGGCCCATATCGCCACTGGTCATGAGCTTCTCGATATCCACGACTATGGCCATGCGTTCGTCTTCGTTTTCATTGTCTTTTTCCAGCGTGGCCAAACCCTCCAGATACTGGGTATCCAGAGCAGCCCCAAATTCCGGAGCCGGGCGAATTTGTTCGGGGTCCAGAGCAATCACATCGGACACGCCATCAACCACCATGCCGACAACCCGCTCGCCCAGATTAAGAATGATCATCACTGTGAACTGGTCATATACCACTTCACCCACATCAAACTTAATGCGCATATCCACCACGGGCACGATCACCCCGCGCATATTGATGACGCCTTTGATATAAGCCGGCGTATTGGCAATCCGGGTCACACCATCATAACCACGAATCTCCTGAACTTTTAAAATATCAATGGCGTATTCTTCATTACCCAGGGTAAAGGTTAAAAACTCCTGTTGACCACTGGTCACCAAAGCTTGTTCTTCTGCTGCTGCATCATTCATTTATTGGACCTCCAGGCTAGCCAGCAAGCTCGGCTGAATTCATCTTTGCCAAGCGTTCTATATCGATGATCAAGGCTACTCGGCCATCACCCATAATGGTTGCACCGGAAATACCCTCCACCTTGCGATAATGGGTTTCCAGACTTTTGATGACCACTTGATCCTGGGCAATCAGCTCATCCACAAAAAGCGCCAGTTTGCCATCCACCGTTTCCACAACGACCAGAATGCCTTGCTCCGGATCGGTGAATCGTGGTTTCAGGCTGAATAACTTGTACAGGGGCACCAGTGGCAGGTATTCACCCCGGATGTGCACCACACGCCCCCGGCCTGAAACTGTTTTCAACTGGGACTTGTCCGGCTGCATGGATTCCAGAATTCGTGTAAGAGGCAAAATAAACACTTCTTCACCAACACGCAAGGACATACCATCAAGAATTGCTAATGTAAGCGGTAGGCGCAAACCGATTCGGGTGCCTTGTCCGGCTACGGAATCAATTTCAATCTGGCCTTTCATTTCGCTGATATTACGGGAAACCACATCCATCCCCACCCCGCGTCCGGAAACATCCGTCACTTCCTTGGCGGTGGAGAAGCCAGCTGCAAAGATCAGTTGCCAGACTTCTTTATCGGTTGGGTTTTCGCTGACAGGCACGCCCTTTTCTTCAGCCTTGGCCAGCAGCTTTTCCCGACTCAGACCCGCGCCATCATCATGAATCTCCACCAGAATACTGCCACCCTGGTGGCTGGCACTCAGGGTGATCGTCCCTTCTTCGGACTTACCCGCTGCACGCCTTTCTTCCGGCGATTCAATACCATGATCAATGGAGTTGCGCACCAGGTGGGTCAGAGGGTCAGAGAGTTTTTCAATCAGGCCTTTATCCAGCTCGGTGTCTTCCCCGACCAGTTTCAATTTGACCTGCTTGTGCATTTTCTTGGTGAGATCCCGCACCACACGCGGGAAACGTCCGAACACAAAATTGATCGGCAGCATGCGAATGGACATCACGGCTTCCTGGAGATCCCGGGAATTACGCTCCAGGTTGGCCAGACCATTATGAATATTCTCGTACTCGATTGGGTCCAGAACAGAAGCGGACTGTGCCAGCATGGAGCGGGTAATCACCAGTTCACCCACCAGGTTGATCAGTTGGTCGACCTTTTCGACACCCACACGGATGGAAGCATCGGCGGCAGCCTTGCTTTGCGGCTTGGCAGCTGCAGGTTTGCTTTTGTTCTGGCTTTCGGGTTTTGCAGACCGCTGATTTTCAGGTTGTTTTTCCGAAGCGGTTGGTTTTGCAGGCAGTTCTTTTTCATCCACAAAAAAACCATAACCCTGATCATCTTCTTTTTGATCCTGGGCTGCAGGAAGTTCGGACTGATCGATAAAAAAGCCAAAGCCTTCATCTTCACTTTCTTGATCGGCATCCGGTTCATCATCAAAAAAGCCGTAACCCGGATCATCTTCCTCAACCTGAGCCGTTCCACCTTCCTGGTAAGTGAAAGTCACTTCATCCGGCTGGCACACCCAGGCAAAAATTTCGGAAAGCTGCTCCTCAGCAACGTCGGTATGCAGCCTCCAGCTGGCTTTGCCTTCCTCCGGTGTTTGCAGACTGTCCACTGGCCCCAGGGCACCCAAATCTTCGGTAATGGCTTCATGGGAGGCTCCTTTGGCAAACACATTTTCCCGGGGATGCAACTCAATCAACCAACTGGAGCCCCCGCTGGCGGGAGACGGCTGGTCTGCAGGCGGGACTGCCGGAGAATCCGGTGATGAAGAAGCTTCTTCATCTGCCAGGCGGGTCAATTCACCCTTGATGCTGGCAATACGCTCCGCATCCGTTTCTGTACCCTGCTGATGGGCGTCAAGCATGGCCCCGAGAAGATCACTGGCCTGCAAAAAAGCCTCGATCATTTCATCGGTCGGGTGCAACTCCTGTTTGCGCAGACGATCCAGAAGGGTTTCCAGAGCATGGGTGAGTTCGGCAATATCCGTAAAACCAAAAGTGCCGGCTCCCCCCTTGATGGAGTGGGCCGCCCTGAAAATGGCATTAAGATCATCCAGGTCAGGGTCATCCAGATCCACTGCCAGCAGGAGGTTTTCCATGGTTGCCAGGTGCTCATAGGCTTCATCGATAAACACCTGGTGAAACTGGCTAAGATCAACACTCATGGGCCAAACCTCTTTGCATCATAGAAAAAAAGAACATCAACCGATTACTTTTTTAACCACGTCAATCAGTTTCTGCGGATCAAAGGGTTTAACCAGCCAGCCGGTTGCACCTGCAGCCTTACCCTGCTGTTTCATGGCAGCACCTGCTTCTGTCGTCAGCACCAAAATCGGCGTTCGACTGTATGCAGGCAGGGCGCGCAGGCTTTTAATCAGGGTCAGGCCATCCATGTTGGGCATATTCTGATCCGTCAGAACCAGATCAAAACGACCTGCTTTGGCTTTATCCAGTCCCTGCTTACCATCCACTGCTTCAGTCACTGAATAGCCGGCACCCTTTAAAGTAAAAGACACCATCTGGCGGATGGAAGCGGAATCATCGACGGTTAAAATCGATTTTGCCATTCACTTAGTCCTCTAAAAAAAATCAATAAGCTATGTAAATTCAACTTGTTTTCAAGCATACACTGTTTATACAGTTTCCAGAAACACCCTGCAGTTTTCAGGGTTAACTTTAGAATTCTTCCCACTCATCATCTGCCTGGCGCTTGGGGGGTGGCGGTGGAGCCAGTCGTTTCTTGCCCTGGGGCTTCCTTTGGGTCTGGGATTGCTTTTTGGCTGCCGGGGTTTTGGCAGAGCCACCCAGACGCTTTTGGCCAACAGCGACATCCCGGCTGATTTTGAATGTCGAAACAGAATCATTCAGGGACTGGGACTGCTCTTCCAGGGATTCAGCAGCAGCGGCGGCTTCTTCCACCAGGGCTGCATTCTGCTGGGTGACATCATCCATCTGAATAACAGCCTGGTTAACCTGCTCAATGCCCTGGCTTTGCTCATCAGAAGCAGCCGAGATTTCACCCATCAGATCCGTGACCCGTCTAACCGAGATCACGATTTTCTCAATGGTATCCCCGGTTTCGCGAACCAGTTCACTGCCCGAACGTACCGTTTCCACAGACTCGCTGATCAGGCCCTTGATTTCCTTGGCAGCAGAAGCCGAGCGTTGCGCCAGAACCCGAACTTCACTGGCCACGACGGCAAAGCCACGCCCCTGCTCACCCGCTCTTGCAGCCTCAACGGCAGCATTCAGAGCCAGAATGTTGGTCTGGAAAGCAATGCTGTCAATCAGGGTGGTGATATCCGCAATTTTTTCCGAACTGGTGCTGATATCTTCCATGGTCGCCACCACCTGCCGGGCTTTAGTGCCCCCTTCTGAAGCAACCCGGCTGGCATCTTTGGAAAGTTCGTCCGCCTGGCGGGCATTGTCGGCATTCTGCTTAACCGCCGAGGTCAGCTGCTCGAGGCTGGAGGCAGTCTCTTCCAGGCTGGAGGCCTGCTCTTCGGTACGCTGGGAAAGATCACTGTTGCCAGCGGCAATTTCGCCTGAAGCTGTGGTAATCGAGGCGACGGCTTCCTTGATATCTCCAACCAGGTCTTCAATTTTGGTGACAAACACATTGAAATGCTGGGTCAGTTCGGAGAGCTCATCATGACCCTCTTCATTCAAACGCACAGTCAGGTTGCCATCACCACTACTGATGTCTTTCATGGCATCCGCGGTTTCCTTGATAGGACGGATAATCGAACGACCAATCAAGGCTGCCACCACCAGCATACTCACCAGAATAATGGCCGCGACCGTAATCAGAGCCAGCAGACTGTCCAAAAACTTGCTGTCGAGATCATCAATATAAACCCCGGTGGCGATTACCCAATCCCATTCTTCATAATGGCGGGCATAAGAAAGCTTGGGGCTGTTGACATCGCTGCCGACCCGATTCCAGTGATAACGCACTACCGTGGAACCATTACTTACAGCGCCTTCAATCATTTCCCGAACCAGAGGAACTCCGTTAACATCCTCAAGCTCCATCATGTTGTTGCCGCGAAGATCCGGGCTGGGGTGGGCAATGGTCAAACCATTACGGGCAAAAATGAAAACATAGTCATTATCGGGCCCATAAATCATTGAGCTGACTGCAGAAGCGGCCTGTTCCTTGGCCTCGCGTTCAGTCAATTGTCCGCTGCTGGCCAGTTGCTGATAGTTTTCCACCACACCTTCGGCGGCATCCACCATCGCCTGGATTTCATCCAGCGTCATGTCTTCCATATCGGCGTATTGACGATTCAGGGCCACAGCCAGAACCGCCAGCATGCCAATCACAGCCAGAAGATTGATGATCCAGATACGGTGGTTGATTTTCAGTTTCCGTAATAGCATGTGCTGTTTTCCAAATGCAGTTGAAATTAAGAGTCTGCGCAGTGCGACTAATAGACGCAATTATGGCATGGATACCTGGGCTGATGCACGATTATTAGGCTGAGATGATATGACACTTGCATGAAGCTCCTGCGTTTCTTTTGTATATCGGTTAAAATGCCCTCTGGCTTCCTGGTTTAGCGGAAAAAATGACTGAATATCTTCTTTTGCTTGTCAGTACCGTTCTGGTCAACAATTTTGTACTGGTTCAGTTTCTTGGGCTCTGCCCCTTCATGGGAGTGTCCAATAAACTGGATTCGGCGCTGGGTATGTCCCTGGCAACCACCTTTGTGCTGACCCTCTCTTCGGCCTTCAGCCATCTGGTTTATCATGGCCTTCTGCTGCCGCTGGAGCTGGAGTACCTGCGCACCATCAGTTTTATCATCATGATCGCCGCTGTTGTCCAGTTCACTGAAATGCTGGTTCACAAAACCTCCCCGGTTCTGCACCAGACTCTGGGTATATTCCTGCCCCTGATCACCACCAACTGTGCCGTACTGGGGGTAGCCCTCCTCTCCATTACCCGTGACCAGACTTTTGTGGAAGCCATTATTTATGGTCTGGGTGCAGGCCTGGGCTTTGCTCTGGTGCTGGTCTGCTTTGCAGCTCTGCGTGAACGCCTGACCTTGGCTGATGTGCCGGCTCCATTCCAAGGTGCTGCAGTGGCCATGATGACTGCTGGCTTGATGTCTCTGGCCTTTATGGGCTTCACCGGCATGGTGCAGTTGTGATGCTTGAACTCCTGGTGAACAATCCGGTTGTTTCTGCCTTACTGGCCCTGTCGGGGCTGGCTTTGGTTATTGGTCTTCTTTTGGGGTTTGCGCAGGTCAAATTCCATATTGAAGGCGACCCTTTGGTGGAAAAAATTGACCAGCTGCTGCCCCAGACCCAGTGCGGGCAATGCGGGCACCCCGGCTGCCGACCCTATGCAGAGGCCATTGCTGCCGGAGAAGCCATCAACAAATGCCCCCCCGGAGGTGAAACAACCATTCAGGCACTGGCCGACCTACTAGGCCGGGAACCCTTACCTCTGGATGCTGAAGAGGGCGTCAGCAGCGATAAAAAAGTGGCCTATATTCGCGAAGACGAATGCATTGGCTGTACCAAGTGTATTCAGGCCTGCCCGGTGGATGCCATTATCGGGGCCCCCAAGGTCATGCATACCGTGATCATTGATGAATGCACCGGCTGTGATCTCTGTGTTGAGCCCTGTCCCGTTGACTGTATTGATATGCTGACTCTGCCCAGCGAACTGCAAAGCTGGCACTGGCCGGCACCACCGGGGCCGCTTGCATCCCCTCAGGCTCGCTTGATTACAAGTGACCAAGCCGGGTCGGCCAAACAGGAGACACAAGCATGAAAGAACTCCTGATCCTTGAAAAAAACCATTTCCATGGCGGGATTCACCCCCCAGAATGCAAAGACCTGTCCAACCAACAGCCCCTGCAGATTGCAACTCTGCCCGAAGAAGTGGTTCTGCCTCTGGGCCAACATCATGGCAATTTGGCCAAACCTCTGGTTAAGCCGGGAGATTCAGTCAAAACCGGACAACTCCTGGCCAGCAACGAACAGGCCAACGGTGCTTGTGTACACGCCAGCATCAGTGGTGAGGTTGTCGCGATTGAATCCCGCCCGGTTCCCCATGTTTCGGGATTGAGTCTACCCGCCATCATTCTGCGCAGTGATGGTAAAGATGAGCCTTACCCTCACCCCGGCCTGCCTTGCTGGCAGGAGGCTTCAGTAGAAGAACTTTTACCCCTGATCCAGACTTCCGGTTTGGTGGGGCTGGGGGGCGCCGTTTTTCCAACTCACACCAAACTGGCAGGTGCCCTGAGCAAGGGAATCGACACCCTGATCATCAACGCTGCCGAGTGTGAGCCCTACATTACGGCTGACGACCTGCTGATGCGCAGTCGCCCCCAGGCCCTGCTGGAAGGCATCGGCATTCTGAACAAGCTGCTCAAACCCAGGCAACTACTGCTGGGTATTGAAGACAACAAACCCGAAGCCCTGCAGGCCCTGCAGCAAGCCCTTCCCGGCAGCACTGTTGAGAATGAACTGCAACTTTGTGTACTGCCTACCCGCTACCCTTCCGGCGGTGAAAAACAGCTGATTCAATTGCTGACCGGAAAAGAGGTTCCCAGTGGCGGCCTGCCTTTGGATATTGGCATTCTTTGCCATAATGTCGGCACCCTGGCTGCTCTGGCCGATGCTGTGGTCAGAGGACGACCGCTGATCGAGCGCATCGTCACCCTGACCGGAAAAGCCCTTCGTCACCCCGGCAATTACCGGGTCCGAATTGGCACTTCAGTGGAAAAATTGCTCCGGCAGGCCGGACTGGAAACAGAACAAAGCCGTCGTGTCATTGTCGGCGGCCCCATGATGGGCTTCACCCTGCCCTCCACCCAGGTCCCGGTCAGTAAAGCGATTAACTGCCTGCTGCTGCCCACTGCCGATGAACTTCCCTTGCCCGGACCGGAACAACCCTGTATTCGTTGCGGACGTTGTGAAGAGGTCTGCCCGGCACAACTCCTGCCCCAGCAGCTTTACTTCTATGCTGCTCACCAGGCCTGGAACCAGGCAGAAGAACAACAACTGTTTGACTGCATTGAATGCGGTGCCTGTGCCTGGGTTTGCCCCAGTGAAATCCCCCTGGTGCAGTATTACCGTTATGCCAAAGGCCAAATCCAGCAACTCAATGCCGATGCTGAAAAAGCCGAACAGGCCAGGCTGCGTTTTGAAGCCAGAAAAGAACGCTTTGAACAGGAAGCCAAAGAAAAAGAGGCCAAACGCAAAGCCCGAGCAGAAGCTGCCGCCAAAGTGGCCGCTGCGAAAAAGAACCAGCAACAAGAGACTGCAGAGAAAACACCCGCCTCTTCAGCAGCCACACAAGACGCAGCGACAGCCAAAAAACTCAAGCAGCTCAAAGTGGCCAAGGCAGCAGCAACGGTGGCCATCAAGAAAGCCGAAAAGAGCCTCGGCAACCTCCAGACCTCTGCCGATGCCACCCCCGAGCAGATCAGCGAACAGCAGCAGCGCCTGGCCGCAGCCAAAGAACAACTAGCCAAAACTGAAGCCAAACTGGCTGCAGCAGAAGAGGGATAACATGGCCTGGATTCAATTGTCTTCACCTCATGCCCATAATCGTGTCACCACTGATCAGGTGATGCGCCAGGTACTTCTGGCCTGCATTCCCGGCATTCTGGCCCTGACCTGGTTTTTTGGCCCCGGAATTCTGATCAATCTGCTACTGAGTTGCGGTGCAGCTCTGAGTGCCGAAGCCCTGGTACTCCGATTACGCAATCGTCCTCTGAGTGTTTTAAAGGATCATTCCGCTCTGGTCACTGGCGTACTCCTGGGCGTTTGTCTCCCTGCCACAGCGGCCTGGTGGGTTCCCCTGCTGGGAGGTTTTTTTGCCTTGCTGGTCGGCAAACAACTTTTTGGTGGCCTCGGACAGAACCCCTTCAACCCGGCCATGGCCGCCTATGCTTTTTTACTGGTCAGCTTTCCATTGCAGGTCAGCATCTGGCCCCAGCCCGTCCCCCCCCTGGCGAATGGTGAAGCCAGCTGGCTCCATTCCCTACCGGGAATGGATGCCCTGACCGGAGCCACAGCCCTGGATGCCTGGCGTAACAAGGGCCTGCTGATGGCGGAAGAATTCTGGCAGGATAAAAACCGTCTGGCTCCCGACATGCTGCAAGCCTGGGCCAGTGTTGCCCTGGCCTGGCTGCTGGGCGGTCTCTATCTGATCCACCAGCGCATTATTAACTGGCAGTTGCCGGTTGCTTTTCTGACCACCCTGTTTATTGCCGGTGCCTTTGTCTGGGGCTGGGATACCAGCCACTATGCCCCACCCTGGCTGCATATCGGCGCTGGATCTGCGGTATTTGCTGCCTTTTTCATCCTCACCGACCCGGTCAGCGGAGCCACCAGCCTCAAGGGCAAAATCTATTTTGGTATCGGTACCGCATTATTGGTTATTGCCATACGCACCTGGGGTATCTACCCGGATGGTGTGGCTTTTTCAGTCCTGCTGATGAATTTTGCCGCCCCGGCCATGGACTATTACACCCGCCCACGTGTTTATGGACAGGCCCGGACCAAGAGCGGAATCCGCAAGGAGAAGCAATCATGAGCCAGCCGGATAATACGGCTCCACGCCTTGGCAGCAGCCTGCGCAAAAGTACTCTGGGGCTGGTACTGTTTGCCCTGGTCACTGCGGGGGCTGTGTCCGTAACCAAGCTTATGACCGCGGAGCGCATTGCCGATAACCGAGCCCAGGCCGAAGCCCGTCTGCTACTGGAACTGGCCCCACGCGAAGAAGGCTACGAGCTGAATCTCGATCAACCGATCATCCTTCCCGCGGCTCCTGAACTGGGCCACAGAGATGCTTTTCCCGCACATCTGGCTTACCGGGATGGTCAGCCCGCCTTATTATTACTGCCGGTTATTGCTCCGGATGGCTACACCGGCAATATTGAATTGCTGGTCGCCCTGCAGCTGAATGGCAAAGTTCAAGGCGTCCGGGTTATCCACCACCTGGAAACCCCAGGGCTGGGTGATAAAATTGAAGAGAAAAAATCAGACTGGATTCACTCATTTAAAGGGCGCAGTCTGGAAAACCCCAAACCAAAAAACTGGACAGTCAAGAAAGAAGGCGGTGAATTCGATCAGTTTACCGGGGCCACCATCACACCCAAGGCGGTCGTACACGCCGTCAAACGCAGCCTGATCTGGTATCAGCAAGAGAAGGGGCAACTACCATGAGTGAAAACACTGACCTCTACCAGAAAATTGCTACGGATGGGCTCTGGAACAACAACCCGGCCCTGGTTCAGCTGCTCGGACTTTGCCCCTTACTGGCCGTCACCAACACTTTTGTCAATGCCCTGGGGTTAAGTCTGGCCACTCTGCTGGTCATGCTGGGCTCCAATTTATCCGTATCCCTGATCCGCCATCATGTACCCGCCAGCGTACGTCTGCCTGCTTTTGTGATGATTATTGCCTCCTTCGTGACCTGTGCCGAACTACTGATGCAGGCCTTCACCTATGAGCTTTATCAAATTCTGGGGATTTTCATTCCCCTGATCGTGACCAACTGCATGATTCTGGGTCGAGCCGAAGCCTTTGCCTCGAAAAACCCACCTCTACCCGCACTTTATGATGGTCTGATGGTTTCCCTGGGATTTGCAGCTGTTCTGCTGCTACTGGGCACGCTGCGGGAAATCCTGGGGCAAGGCACCCTGTTTAGTGGCATGGACCTCATGTTCGGCCCTGCAGCAGCCCAGTGGAAAATCACTTTTTTTACCGACTTTCAGGTATTGATCATGCTGCTACCCCCCGGCGCCTTTCTGGGAACCGGCCTTTTGATCGCCCTGAAAAACCTGATTGATATTGAGCGTAAAAAACGCGCGACCAGCCAGGTCATCGCCACCGACAAAACCAGCCGACGAGTCAGAATCAGCTCATCATGAATGCCAGCAAACGCCAGGAAATTTTTCGCCGCCTGAGGGACGACAACCCCGAACCCACCACCGAGCTCAATTGGAGCAGCCCCTTTGAGCTGTTGACGGCTGTACTTCTCTCGGCCCAGGCCACTGATGTCGGAGTTAACAAGGCTACCGCAAAGCTGTTTCCTGTGGCCAATACCCCCCAGGCTATCCTGGATTTGGGCCTGGAGGGCTTGAAGAGTTACATCAAGACCATCGGCCTCTATAACACCAAGGCCGAAAACCTGATGAAGACCTGCCGCCTGCTGCTGGAAAAGCATGCTGGTGAGGTTCCCCAAACCCGCAAAGAACTCGAGGCACTGCCGGGTGTCGGGCGTAAAACAGCCAATGTCGTACTCAATACAGCCTTTGGTCAACCCACCATCGCTGTGGATACCCATATCTTCCGGGTCAGCAACCGTACAGGAATCGCCAAGGGTAAAAATGTTGAGGAGGTTGAACAAAAGCTGCTGCGCCATGTTCCCAGGGAATTCAAACAGGACATTCACCACTGGCTGATTCTGCATGGCCGCTACACCTGCGTAGCCCGCAAACCCCGCTGCTTAAGTTGTATTCTTGAAGATCTATGTGAATTCAAGGATAAAACTGAGTAAGATGGGCAACAAAACAATTCAATAATTCCACCTGGATGCATTTTTAAAGAGAGGTTTCTCACCGTGACACCCCTAGCTACCGCCAAACGCTCCCGCGCCGTTACCACTGAAGAAGTACTTCTGATTCTTTGTCATTCCGTCACTGAAGTGCTGGGCAATGCCGGCAACAAGGATGTCTCCTACTCGCCCATGGTGCAAAAAATCAACAAAACCTGCCTGCGTCCGGATATTGGCTGTTTTGTTCTGTTTGACGGTGGCTTTTCGGGACTCGTCATCATCAACTTCACGGCCACCTCAGCCATGGAGATATACCGGAAGTACCTGCTCAGCATGGGCATGCCCGAAGATGAGCTGGCCCAGTACCATACTGCCGATGAAGTCGGTAATGTCATGGGTGAAATCATGAACCAGATCGTGGGCGACTTCACCAACAAGGTGCGCCACCAGCTGAAAACCTCCATCACCCAGAGCCAGCCCAAGATGATGGCTATCAACAAGCAGGTACAGATTTCCGTCAACACCACCCTGGATCAGCCCCAGTCGCGCCGGGTCACCTTTAATACCGACAGCAATAATATCTTCTATCTGGAGCTGTCGATGGACAAAACCGAGTTTATCAAGCTGCATGATTTTGATGAAACCGAACTGGAAGACCCCGATGAAATCCTGGCTGAGAACCGCGAAAAAGAAGACCGCAAAGCCCAGGAAAATACCGGCAATAATGATAATGACGATCTGATGAACGACCTGGGCATTTGATTTTCAAAAAACAGCCCGCCCTCTGGGTGGGCTGTTCAGCAAAGCCTGCAAACGCTGCAGCGCTTCCCGCAATTTTTCCCGGCTGGCCGGTGGACTCACACAGAGTCGAACGGCCCTGGGAACCGGTTGATTACCCACACTGAAAGGCTCAGCACCCAGAACCCTGACTCCGGCATCAGCCGCAGCCCGCACAAACTCCCCCGTCTGCCAGTCCCCGGGCAGGTGTAACCAGACCACAAAACCGGCCGGATGACGGGAATACACAGCTCCTTCCAGCACCTCCGTCAACAACTGCTGGCGGGCCTGCACCTCCTGCCACTGCCATTCCAGTAAATCATCCGCTTCACCAGATTCAATCCAGGCACAGGTCAAAGCCACCATCAAGGGTGGAGCCATCCAGCAGTGTGCCCTTAAAGCAGCAGTCAATCGGGGCAGAAGACTCCGGGGAGCCGCCATCACCCCGACCCTCAGGCCTCCAGCCAGAATTTTGGAAGTGCTGAAGAGGTAAACACATCTTTCCGGCGCCAGATCAGCCAGCCTCTGCTGCCGGTATTCTGGCGGCATAAACTGAACCGCATCTTCAATGATCCAGAAATCATACTGCCTGGCCAGAGCCACCAGGCCTTCGCGCCGGACTGCAGACATACAGATACCCGTGGGATTATTCTGATCCGGCATCAGGTAAACCGCCCTGGGCTTTTGTTGCTGGCACAAACGCTGCAAAGCCTGGAGGTCAATGCCTTCTGCATCCAGGGGCACACCCTGATGGCGCAAATGCAGCTCCCTGGCCGCGGCAATGGTTCCCGGATAGGTCAGCTGGTCTGTTACCAGTAGCTCACCGGGTGACAGAAGAGCCTGAAGAGCCAGAAAAATGCCATGCTGGCCGCCATCGGTCACAACCAACTGTTCAGGCTCAATATCAATCCCCAGGCGCTTGAACCAGTCACAGAAAACAGCCAACTGATGCGGCTGCCCCCTTTCTGATTGATAAGCCAGCACCTCGGCCAATTGCCGGGGGTCTTGAATCAAGCTCTGCATGGCCTCCTGCAGGCCTTGCAAACGCCTGGGTGAAGGCACCATCAGGCTGAGCGACAAATCCAGGCTGGTATCGGTATCTTCCGCCTGCAGATGATAAAAGTTGGGCCGCTCTTCACGTTGCTGATTACAGACGTAGGTGCCACTGCCGACCCTGGCTTCCACCAGTCCACGTCGCTCCGCTTCAGCATAACCTCGCGTGACTGTGCCTGTAGTCACCCCCAGGGCATCAGCCAGTAAACGCTGGGGTGGCAAACGGGTATCCGGTTGCAGATCTCCCTGCTCCATCGCCTCAGCCAGAGCATCAGCCAGTGCCTTGTAGCGGGGCCCCTTGCGGCCATTCAACTCAGGCAGCCAGGTGCAACGGCGTTTTGCTTTTTCCTGGAGGTCAATTGTCATGGTATCAATAATCCGATTGCAGTTTTTTATTGAAGCGATAAGCTGAGATTGTAGCGACTTCTACAAGACAATTCAAAAATTGAACCCATACAATTTATCAACACTGTAAGGAGACAGCAATGCAAAGTGGCTGGAGCTGGACCCCTGATAGCCTCCTTCTTCTGGGGGCTGCCATGTTGTACATGATCAGCATGACTCTCACCCCTGGCCCCAACAACCTTATGCTGACGGCCTCGGGGGCCAATTATGGGTTTCGCCGAACCCTGCCCCATCTTCTGGGCATTGTCATCGGTTGCCTGGTTTTATTCATTCTGCTGGCACTTGGGCTGGGCAAGGTATTTGAGCAGTTTCCGCTTCTGCAGACCGGCCTGAAAATTCTGGGGAGCCTTTATTTGCTTTGGCTGGCCTGGAAAATTGCCACTGCACCACCGCCAGAGATCAACCTCGAAAACAAAAGCCAACCCCTGACCTGGTGGCAGGCGGCCGGTTTTCAGTTTGCCAATCCCAAAGCCTGGGTGATGGGCATTACCCTGATGGCAGGCTTTCTGCCAAACCAGGGTGAACTCATCATCAATGCCCTGCTTCTGGCCGGACTCAGTGCACTGGTGGTTCTACCCTGCATTTCTCTCTGGGCTGGCCTGGGCACGGCTGTCAGCCGCTTGCTAAAAAGCGAGCATCATTGGCGCTGGTTTAATCGGGGGATGGGAGCCATGACGGCAGCCTGTGTAGTGATTATTCTGCAATAACCGGTTTATCCTGCGAAGCGGTAGTCAAAAGCAGCATGCCGGGATGAGCCCGGGCAAACACTTCCAGCATTTGCTCGGGTCGCAGACGGATACAGCCATGGGACAAGGGAATTCCCATGGGCTGATCATCCGGGGTGCCATGCAGATAGATATAACGCCGCTGGCTATCCGCTGAACCACCACGATTAAGGCCTTTCTCCTCTCCGCACAGCCAGAGAATACGCCCCAGAATCCAGTCCCTGTTGGGGTGGGCCTGGTTCAGCTCCGGCGTCCAGATTTCTCCTGTAGGCCTGCGACCGCGGAAAACCGCCCGGGCATCCTGGCCCTCGCCTATACAAGCACGTATCCGGTGCCAGCCCCGGGGCGTACAACCACTCCCCTCCTGCTCACCCAGACCGGCCTTGGCCGTGGAAACCGGCCAGCTTTGCAGGATGTCACCCTCTGCACCAAGCAAATACAAGAGTTGCTCTTCAGTATTGACCAGAAGCCAGGGGGAGGTCGGACGCTGGGGAGCCGTGGCTGTCAAATGAGCAAAGTTCATCAAAAAGGCCTTTGAAGTGACTTGGAAGCAAGGCGCACACTTTTTTCAGGACGCGTAAATACATCCCTGTAAGCTCTGGCAGAATTCATTCCTGATGAATCTCTGCACTTCCCACTTCCATATAGGTCGGCTGCAACGTCCTGTTGCAGACAGCCTGAAAAAAGATGCCCTTGCTCCCTGGCAAAGTGTGTAAACCCTAAGAAAGCAGATGCCCTGTTGCTGACATTTGCACTGGCTCTTAAGCTGATTCACTGGACACAGGCAATTCAGGCACGGGGGCCTGCATGGCGACCGTCACAACGGGCAACATGCGTGCTACCAGATCCTTGATCCGGGTTTTTTCATCGTAATCGTTGTAGGCAATATCGCGCAGGGCATCCAGAGAGGACATGGTAAACACCACCGAACCCAGCATAAAGTGAATGCGCCAGAAACGCTCGGCATCCGGTAAATCCGGGGTACAGATTTTGAGTTGTTGACTGAAACGGGCAAAGGTCTGGCCGTAGTGTTCCTGCAGATAACGGCGCATATGCCCCTGGGCCTGGGTGTAGGCCAGCCCCAGCAGGCGCATAAAGACAGATAGACTGCCCTTGCTGGCAGGAACACTGATGGTGGTTCTGGCCAGGGTTTCCAGCAATTCCTCCAGAGTCACGCCACCGCGTTTTTCCAGAGCGGCCAGCTCGGTATTGAATTGCTCACAGAAGGGGTCGAGGTAACGGGCAAAAACCGCCTGGATCAGGGCTTTTTTGGAACCAAAATGATAGTTGACCGCAGCCAGGTTGACCTTGGCTTTACTGGTGATGGTACGCAGGGAGGTTTCAGCAAAGCCCTTTTCAGCAAAAAGAGCTTCGGCTGTATCTAAAATTCGTGTGACGGTATCCGACTGGGCCATGGGCGCTCCTGCGGCGAACAATAAAGTTAAAACAGCTGTTTTAAACATTATCCGGCATAGCACCCATCAGGGTCAAGCGCCTTCGAGTTTGTCTCTCCAACCTTCAACCCAGCCCAGCAGGGCCGGTATCACCACCAGAACCAGCAGCGTTGCCACGGCCAGACCGAAAACAATGGAAACTGCCATGGGGATCAGGAACTGGGCCTGCACCGAGGTTTCAAAAAGCAACGGCACCAGGCCCACCACGGTTGTTGTGGAGGTGATCAGAACCGCCCGCAAACGCTGGCAGGCTGCTTCAACAATGGCGGCTTCCCGCTCCAGGCCCTCTTTTCGCAGCCCCTGATAAAAGCTGACCAGAATGATGGAATTGTTGACCACGATGCCCGTTAAACCAAAAAGGCCGAAAAGTGACAGGATCGTCAGTTCGATATTCATCACAAAATGACCCAGGGTCGCCCCCAAAAGCCCGAAAGGAATAATCGACATGACCACCAGCGGCAGCAGATAACTGCCGAACATCCAGGCCAGAACAATAAAAATGGCAGCCAGGGCAAACAACAGGCCCATCTGCATATCCCCTAGGGTTTCCTGCTGATCGACAGCCCGCCCCTGGAAGGACCAGTTGATGCCATGACGCTCGGCCAGTTCCGGTAAAACCTCGGCCGCCAGGCCTTCACGAATCTGTCCGGCATTGCCCTGAGCGCGATCCACTTCAGCGGACACATGAATGGCCAGACGCGCATCGGCATGACGCAGGGTTTCAAAGCCGGGCTGGTAATCCAGTTCGATCAACTGCTGCAAAGGCACCCAACCATCCCCGGAGGCCAGTGGCAGTGCCAGCTGGTTGAGAATCGCAGCACTGTGCCTTTCTTCATCCGGCAAGCGTACCCTGACCTCTACTTCTTCGAGACCATCCTGATAAAGCTGCACCAGGCTGCCATCAAAGAAGCCACGCAATTCCGCAGCCAGACTACGTGGACTGTAACCCAGGGACAGAGCCTCGGGGCGCAAACGCACCAGAAGCTGTTCACGACCATAAGGAGTGTCATCCTCTACCGCAAAAAGCCCGGGGATATCCTGCATACGCCCGGCCAGTTCCAATGCAGCTTCTTTCAATTCTTCGGCTGTGCCGCCTTCCAGGCGAACATCCACATCACGTCCGGGGGGGCCACCGGTCACGGCGGTAATCACCACCGAATCCAGACCGGCCACTTTAGGCATTTCCCGGTTCCAGGCATCAATCAACTGCTGGTTACTGACCTCCCGACGATCCGGGGACGTCAGCTCCACCAGCAGGGAGGCAAATTGATCACCACGCGGTGCATTGCCTTCTTGTGACAACTGCTGGCCCAAGCGTGTAACCCGAGTCTGGATCACCTCTTCTCCCAAAGACTGCACCGCCTCCAGAAGTGCTGCATCCATTTTCAGCATGAATTCTTCAACCTTCCGGGGTGAAGTCCCGGCCACAAAAGCAACATTAGCGCGAACTGTGGTGCCATCCGGGCTGGGGAAGAAGGTAAAACCGACACGCCCGCCGGCCAGCATGCCCACAGCCAGAATAAACAAGGCCAGAGCAATCGCCAGAGTCAGACCTTTACGCTCCACGGCTCCAGTCACCCAGCGACGAAAACGCAGATCCCGGAAAGATTCCAGTCCGCGTTCAAAGCGGGCACTGAGACCTTGCTTTGACGAGGTATTCAGCTTTTTGGGATCAACAGCCAGGCCACGTTTGAGCTGATGCGGCAAAATCAGAAAACTGATAATCAGAGTGGCCAGGATGACACAGATCACCACCAGTGGAATTTCAAACATGATGTTGCCGATAATGCCGCCCACCAGCATCAAGGGGAAAAAAGCCGCCACTGTCGTCAGGGAAGAGGCAATCACCGGCCCCAGCATGCGTTTGGCTCCTTCCTCAGCAGCCTCTTCTGCCGAATAACCCTGTCCACGCAAAGTGTAGGCATGCTCGGAAACCACAATGGCATTATCCACGATGATGCCCAGAGCCATAATAAAACCGAACAGGGACATCATGTTGATGCTGCCACCAAACAACCAGAGGGCCACAAAAGCCGTGGTGAAAGCAATGGGAATGCCCAGAGCCACCCGGATCGCCAAACGACCACTCAGGAATAAAAACAGGATGCCCAGGACCAGAAGCAAACCGCCGGCACCATTTTTCAGCAACAGCGTGATGCGCTCATCAATCAGTTCCCAGAGCTGGTCGTAAACCTCCAGCTCCACCTGCGGCGGCTTGGTCTGCCGGGTTTTTGTCAGCCAGTCATTGAAAAGACGCGCAGCATCCAAAGCATCCGTTGACTCAGTGCGCTGCAACCACAACTCCACAGCAGGTTTGCCTTGATAGCGAATCAGAGTCTGGCCATCACGGGGCCGTTTGCTGATTTGTGCAAAATCGCCCAACCGGACCAAGCCCTGCTCGGAGCTGGCAGAAATCGGCAAGTCGGCAAAAGCATTCTCATCCCGCGCCTGCTCCAGCACCCGCAACTGCCGTCCTCCCTGGTCGCGTCCCACCAGACCGGCGGGCTGATCCTGGGTGAAAGCAGCAATCTGGTCGGCAAGCTGTCGAGGTGTCAGAGACAAGGCCATCAGGTTGGCCAGGGGCACTTCAATGGCCATTTCTTCCTCAGGCAGACCGGCAAAATCCACCCGTTCAATACCAATATCCAGTAGCTCCTGCTCATACTGGCGGGCCAGGCTGCGCATTTCATCAGGGTCATCCAACCCGGTCAGCAGCAAGCGGGCTATTGGCTCATAACGCACAATACGGCTGACAAGCGGAGTTTCCGCTGCTTCTGGCAGATTGCGTAACTGCGCCACCCGGTCTTCCACCTGGGCCAACGCCTGGGTCATGTCAGTGCCATCACGAAACTCCAGAGTAATGGCGGCAATGCCCAAAGAAGAGGTGGATGTCATGGATTTAAGGCCATCCACGCTGCGCAGCTCATTTTCCAGTGGCAGAGTCACACCGGTTTCCACATCTTCAGCACTGGCCCCCGCCCAGATGACACGAACACTGACAATATCCAGGGAAAAATTGGGGAAAAACTGGGTATTCAGCTTGTTCAAAGCCCAGCTGCCGGACATCAGCATCAAGACAATCAGTAGTGTGCTGGCCAGACGATGGCGAAGAAAAAGGCCGATCAGGCCGCCCTGCTCTTTCATTCAGCGGCCTCCCTGACACCGGCCAGATCGCGGGTTTCCGTCACTTCCACCAGCAGGCTTTGCATGGCATTGGGCAGACGGTTGGCCAAAACCCGGTCACCAGCCTGGAGTTTCCCGGAAGAGACCAGCACTCCCGGCTCGCCTTTCAGTAAGAGATGGCCCTTCAACTCCACATCCAGGCCTTCCAGGCGATTGTCCACCACCCGATAAATCCGGTTACGACCCTGAACGGCAGCCACTGGCAGCCAGAATACGGCTTTTACTTCCGGCAAAGACAGCCGGGCATCCACAAAACGCCCCAAGGCCAGATCTTCCGGGCGACCTTCGGCAAGAGTGAAAACGGCCTCGATACCCGCCGCATTACGGGTATGACCCGCCAGCTCACGAAGTTGGAAAACCAGTTGCTCGTCCCCCACTTGTGCCCGGGCATACAACGGCTTCTTCGCAGCCAGAGCGGCCTGCAACTGGGCCACATGGCTCACCGGTAGACGAGCTTTCATTTCCAGCTGTTCAGGTACAAACACACTGATCAGAGGTGCCTGGCTTGCAACACGATCTCCTTCACCCACCAGAACCTCCTGAATCCGCAGGTCAGTTGGAGCTTTAAGCTGGGTTGCTTCCAGGTCACGCTGTGCCAATTGCTGCTGGGTTCGGGCACGTTGCAGGCTGCTTTCCAGCTGCTGTAAACGCGCAGAATACTGCTCTACAGCCAACTCCCGATTCATCACAGCCAGGCGCTGCTGCGTCAGGGACAGCTGGGCTTCATCCACTTCCCGTTGTGAAGCACGGTTGGCATCAGCCAGTTGGCGCATACGGTTGTACTGGCGTTCAGCTAAAAGCAGCATCCCTTTTTCCTGCACCAGCGCCTGTTGATCCACCTGATGCTGGCTCTGTAATTGATCACGCTGGGAAATCAGATCCTGCAACTCCGCCTGGCGTTGCTGGTAAAGTGCGCGGGCATCCAGGTCATCCAGCTGTAACAATACCTGACCCTGAGTTACCTGCTGGCCTTCACGCACCCGTATTTTCTGAATATCACCGGCTGTTCTGGCACGTAAAGTGGCATCCGTCTGGCTGGTCAACTCACCAAAAAGGCGCAACTGCGGGGCGTAATCACCCGGCTGCACCTGCATCACAGCAATTGGCCAGCGCCTTTCCTCATCACCTGCGGGAGGCGGTTCCGGGCGGGTCATGCGTAAAACCACAAAGCCTGCCAGAGCAACCAGAATAATGACCAGGGGAAGAAAACGTTTCAGCAGAGGACGCATAGATCAGCACTTCCTGATATAAAAATTTGGAATCCAGAGTCTAATGCAAATACAAGCAAAAATACATAAGAATGCCACTGCCGCCACTCAAGCAACAAAAAAGATTAATTTTATTTATATCAACTCAGGTGAGGATCTGATCGATAGAGGTTACAAACACCTTTCCCTCAATCACTGAATTTAAAACGCAGAAAAATGCAGTAAATCAGGATATATAACTGAAAAAATGACAACATGCAGTTGTTTATCCTGATCAAATCGGAAAAAAAGCCTGCCAATGCAAAACCTGCCCCCATAACCTTATGATTTTAATGATTTTTTCTGTTTGACCCTCTCAATTAAGCCCACTAGCCTAATGCGCTGATGATTTTCCGGCTTTTCCAGCAGGTCTCTCTGCCATACCCTCAAGAGGTTCAGCTTCAGTGACTCAAGCAGCCACCCATGATCTTGCCAACTGTGAGAAAGCACCCATCCACACCCCTGGAGCCATCCAGCCGGATGGACTTTTGCTGGTTCTGGATCACGAAAACTTCAATATCCTTCAAGTCAGCGACAATACCAATGCCTGGTTGGGGCTTCAGACCGAGCAGCTACTCGGTCAGCCCCTAACTGAGATTTTGGGTAAGCAGTTGCAGGGTTTTCTGAAAGAGGTTTTATCCTTCCCACCCAACTACCAGCCTACTCTGAAGCCCATACAGTACCAGGATCAGGGTTTTGTCCTGCGTGGTCATCATAATGCCGGCGGTATTCTGGTTGAAATGGAACCTCTGCCCGAAGACGATCAACTGCTGACCTACCGCTTATTCACTCAGCTCAACAATTTTTTTCACGAGCTGGAACTCACTCATGATCCTGACCGGCTGTTAAAAATGGCGGCCCGACTGATCTGCCAGACCACGGGGCATGAAAGTGTCATGGTGTACAAATTCGATGCCGACTGGAATGGCCAGATCATTATTGAAGACCGTGCCGATGGTCAGCAGCGCTTTTTAGGTCATCATTTTCCAGCCAGTGATATTCCTGCCCAGGCCCGACGCCTTTATCGCATCAACCGCGTCCGGCGCATCAGTAATGCCAACTACACGCCTGTTCCTCTGGTGCCAGAAAACAACCCTCTCACTGGCGAGCTGGATATGACCTACACCCAGTTGAGAAGTGTATCTCCGGTGCACCTGGAGTATATGCGCAACATGGGAACAGCCTCCTCCCTGACCATGTCCCTGATGCCGGACGGCCATCTCTGGGGAATGATCGTTTGCCATGGCGACCAGCCTAATTATCTGAGCCAGCCGGTGCGCACCTTCTGTAAAATGGTTTCCCAGTTGGTCAGTGAAAATCTGCAATTGGCCCTGAATCGCCAGTTCAACCATCAGATGACCCGCCTGGGCCGTGCCATTGATCAATTCAATGCCCCTTTTCAAGCCGCCTTTGATTTGGAAGAGGCTTTGGGTGGCCTGGAAAATCTCCTGGCGCCCTTTGAATGCGATGCCATCTTTCTACGCCTGGACGGTGTTTTTTATCACTATGGCCAATGCCTGGATGCGACTGAAATGCAAAGTCTGCGTAATGCCGTCCGGCATCAGACTCATGCGGGCATGGCTTACTCTGAGCACCTTCCCAAAGAATACCTGGGCAAAGCCGACTGGATATGCGGTTATTTATTTTTACCACTGGCCCATACGGGAGATGAATATCTGGTTTTCCTGCGCAAAGAAAGGCCTCGGGAAATCAGCTGGGCCGGTGAGCCTGCCGAGGCTGAAACACGAATCTCTCCCCGACAGTCTTTTACAGCCTGGAAAGAACAGGTACGTGGACAAAGCCTGCCCTGGGAGCGCCATCATCGTGCCGCAGCCAGCCGGTTGCGAAGGGCCATCAATCTGCGCATGGCCAGTGAAATGACACTTTTGCGTCAGCATGATGCAGAAATGGCCCATCTGGCCACTCACGATGCCCTGACCGGTCTGCCCAACCGTCTACTGGTGGATGATCGCCTGGAAAGGTCTCTGGCCAAGGCCAGACGGGAAAGAGGTGCCGTTGCCTTGCTGTTTGTTGATTTGGATGGTTTCAAGCCCATCAATGACCAATACGGGCATGATACCGGTGACGCCATTCTCTGCCTGATTGCAGGTCGCCTGAGTCAAATTATTCGCGAATCCGATACTTTTGCCAGGCTGGGCGGGGATGAGTTTGTCTTTATCATCACCGGTTTTGCTTCCCAGTCCACTACACTTTTCGGTGCTGAAACCCTGGCCTGCAAGCTCTTGCAAGCCCTGGAAACCCCTTTCACAGTCAAAGGGCAGGACTTTCAGGTCGGAGCCAGTATCGGGATCGCCCTCTACCCTTTTGACAGTGATGACCCCAGCGAACTGATTCACAAGGCAGACCAGGCCATGTACACCGTCAAGGAGACCGGACGCAGCAACTATCATTTTTATGCCGATGGTCATCCTTGACCTTAACCGGCGGATTGCCGGGTTTGCTGCTGTTTTTCCCAGGCCTGAACCCGGCGACTCACGGTTGAAGGGTGCACCTCAAAATGATCGGCCACCTGCTGAAGAGTGTACCCCCCTTCCAGATAAGCCAAAACCAGACTGTCCGGAGAAGGGTAATAAGCCTGGTAGTCGTTCAGACTCAGGCGCCTGGCCCTAAAATGTCGAGGCTGCATCTGCAGCTTTTTCAGCATCTGCCGGGCAAAGGTCTGATGCCCAAGAAAAGCCTGATAATGCACGTCCTTCCAGACTTCAGGCTCTTTTTTAACCCGATACAAATAATCTTTCCAGAAATGCTGACTTCGCCCACGCACTTGCGGATGACGCTCCAGAGGTTCCAGATGGAGGGGCGGATAAGTGTCCGGCATAGGCTCACCCAGCAAAGCTTGAATACTGCCCCAGGGCCAGTTGTGCGGTCGGGAAATCCAGTCCCGGCACCAGGGCTCGGTCAGGATATCCCGAACCAAGGGCAAAAGGTGGGTTTGGTCGTCCACCAGAAGGGCCTTGAAACGCCCGGCAAACAGGCTGCCCTTACGACCGTGACGACGGTTGTAGGCTTGGGTATAGAGGCCGTTGAGCTGTCGCATACCCAACGACAGGCGTCCTTTCGGTAAACGCACAACCAGGTGGTAATGCCGATCCAGTTGACACCAGGCCAGACATTGCCAGTTGTAGCGGTGGATCACACCCTTCAACAACTCCATCCACTCCAACCTGTCCTCAGTCACCGGAAACAAGACTTCCTCGTCCGTTTTTGCAGTCAGATGGTAGAGTCCGCCCGGAAGCTCAATTCTTAGTGGTCTGGACATAATAATTTGAGCCTAGTCGATTAATGCACTTTTTGTAACTTTTTTATTAATGCAAAAATTCGGCGTTTAACTCAGCAAAATCCGTTTTTATTTGCCACACTACTAACCACTCTAGTCCATAAAGATAAGGAGATAGACATGACTTCACCTTCCGCTTTTCAACATGATTTAAAAGCAGGAAGCCAGACGTACACCTATTTCAGCCTTCCCGAAGCGGCCAAACACTATGGCTCGCTTGACCGTTTACCCTTCTCTTTAAAAGTTCTTCTGGAAAACCTGATCCGTAATCTGGATGGTAAAACGGTAACCGATGCGGATATCCAGGCTCTGGTCGACTGGCAGAAAACCGCCAGCAGCAATCAGGAAATTGCCTTCCGCCCGGCGCGGGTTTTGATGCAGGACTTCACCGGGGTGCCCGGCGTTGTGGATCTGGCTTCCATGCGGGCTGCAGTCAGCGAGCTGGGCGATGATCCCCAGAAGATCAATCCCTTGTCTCCGGTGGATCTGGTGATCGACCACTCGGTCATGGTGGACTCCTTTGCCAACAAGTCAGCTTTCAAAGACAACGTGGATCTGGAAACCCAGCGCAACAAGGAGCGCTATCAGTTTTTGCGCTGGGGCCAGCAGGCTTTTGACAATTTTCGTGTGGTTCCGCCCGGCACAGGCATCTGCCACCAGGTCAATCTCGAGTACCTGGGCCAGGCCGTCTGGAGCCAGGAAGTGGATGGCAAACAGGTGGCCTACCCGGACACCCTGGTCGGCACCGACTCCCACACCACCATGATCAACGGCCTGGGTGTGCTGGGCTGGGGTGTCGGGGGCATTGAAGCCGAAGCCGCCATGCTCGGCCAGCCGATCTCCATGCTGATTCCGGAAGTGGTGGGCTTCAAACTCAAAGGTAAACTCAAGGAAGGCATCACCGCCACTGACCTGGTGTTGACTGTCACCCAGCTGTTGCGGGCCAAGGGGGTCGTTGGCAAGTTTGTGGAGTTCTATGGTGAGGGTCTGGCTGATTTGCCACTGGCGGATCGCGCCACGATTGCCAATATGGCCCCTGAATACGGGGCGACCTGTGGTTTTTTCCCTGTTGATGAACAAACCCTGGATTATATGCGCCTGACCGGACGTGATGAAGAGGTTATCGCCCGGGTCGAGGCCTACACCAAGGCACAGGGTATGTGGCATTCAGCCGGTGATGAGCCCCTGTTTTCGGATACTCTCGAGCTGGACCTTTCCCAGGTTGAGGCCAGCCTGGCCGGCCCCAAACGCCCTCAGGATCGAGTGGCTCTGACTCAGGTCAAATCCACCTTCCAGGGCCTTCTGGATCTGCAGGTGACTCCTGACCCGGAAGAAAACGAACTGGAAAGTGAAGGTGGCGGGCATGCCGCAGTAGGGGGTGACCTGGCTGCAGGCGAAGTGACCTACCAGGATGAGAAGGGCCAGACCCAGTTGCTCAAACATGGCGCTGTGGTGATTGCTGCCATCACTTCCTGCACCAACACCTCCAACCCCAGCGTGCTAATGGCGGCTGGCCTGGTGGCCAAAAAAGCCGTGGAAAAAGGCCTGGTTCGCCAACCCTGGGTCAAAACCTCCCTGGCACCCGGTTCCAAGGTGGTCACCGATTACCTGGCCGCAGCCGGACTTAACACCTATCTGGACAAACTGGGCTTCAATCTGGTGGGCTATGGTTGCACCACCTGCATCGGCAACTCCGGCCCCCTCCCTGAGGCGATCGAAGAAGCCATCCATAAAGGCGATCTGACAGTGGCCTCGGTGCTTTCGGGTAACCGCAACTTTGAAGGCCGCATTCACCCTTCCATTAAAACCAACTGGCTGGCTTCACCTCCTCTGGTGGTTGCCTATGCCCTGGCGGGTAACCTGCAAATGGATATCACCAAAGAGCCACTGGGTCAGGATGCACAAGGGCAGCCTGTGTACCTGAAAGACATCTGGCCCTCCAATGCCGAGATTGCCCAGGCCGTTGAAGGCGTTAAAACCCAGATGTTCCGCAAGGAATACGGGGAAGTCTTTGCCGGTGATGACTCCTGGAAAAACCTTCAGGTGCCTCAGGATAAAACCTACACTTGGCCGGAATCCACCTACATCCAGCATCCACCCTTCTTTCAGGGCATGCAACGCACCCCTGAGGCCATCTCGGATGTGGAAAACGCCGGGGTACTGGCCCTGCTGGGTGATTCGGTCACCACCGACCATATTTCCCCGGCTGGCTCCATCAAACCTTCCAGCCCTGCAGGCCGTTACTTGCAGGAAAAAGGTGTACAGCCAGCGGATTTCAACTCCTATGGCTCACGTCGCGGCAACCACGAAGTGATGATGCGCGGCACTTTTGCCAATGTGCGCATCCGCAATGAAATGCTGGATGGTGTGGAAGGCGGTGAAACCCGCCATTACCCTTCTGGTGAGCAACTGGCCATCTACGATGCAGCCATGCGCTATGCTGAAGAAGGCAAGCCTTTGGTCGTGGTGGCAGGCAAGGAATATGGTACCGGCTCCTCTCGTGACTGGGCAGCCAAAGGCACACGCCTGCTGGGTGTCAAAGCGGTAATAGCCGAATCCTTTGAGCGCATTCACCGCTCCAACCTAGTGGGTATGGGCGTACTTCCGCTGCAGTTTGTGGAAGGCGTCAGCCGCAAAACCCTGGGGCTAACGGGTGAAGAAAGCTTCACCATCACCGGACTCAACCAGTTGCAGCCGCAACAACAGGTGGAAGTCACCCTCACCCGCCCGGATGGCAGCAGTGAAAGCTTCCAGGCGCTTTGCCGTATCGATACCGGCAACGAACTGGAATACTATCGTCACGGCGGCATCCTTCACTATGTCCTGAGAAAAATGATCGGCGCCGCCTGATCTCCACAGCCCACCCGGCAGGGAAGCCGGGATTGACTAAAGCGGCTCTTTACGACCTTCCCGAAACTGCAACTCAGCAAGGTGCTGATAAAGCTCTGAGGTTTGCAGTAATTCCTGGTGGGTTCCCTCGGCAACCAGCTTTCCCTGATCCATCACCAGGATGCGATCCGCTGCAATCACGGTGGCCAAGCGGTGGGCAATCACCAGGGAGGTGCGCCCTTCCATCAAACGGTCCAGTGCCTGCTGTACCAGGTTTTCACTGGCGGCATCCAGAGCACTGGTTGCCTCATCCAGTAGAAGTACACGCGGATCACATAAAAGGGCGCGGGCAATCGCCAGGCGTTGACGCTGACCACCGGATAATTGCACCCCACCGGGGCCCAACCAGGTTTTCAGTCCCTGTGGAAGGGCCTGAATAAACCCCAATGCCTGAGCTTCCTGTGCCGCCTGCTGCACCTCTTCATCGGAAGCATTGGGGCGTCCATAACGAATATTGTCTTCAGCTGTACCGGTAAAGAGTACGGGCTCCTGAGCTACCAGAGCCATTGCAGAACGCACTGCAGCGGGAGTTAGGTCTTTCAGGTTGAGTCCATCCAGATCAATCCGACCGGCATCAGGATCATAAAACCTCAACAAGAGCTTCAACAAACTGCTTTTACCGGCACCGGAAGGCCCCACCAGAGCGACTCTTTCCCCCGGACGGATCTGCGCACAAAAATCTTCAATAGCCGGTTGCTCAGGGCGGGAAGGGTAGGCAAAAGCAACCTGATCAAAGGTCACCTCACCTCGTACACTGGAAGGCAGATTCACTGGTTTTTCCGGTGCTGCTATTTTGGGTTGAGCACCCAACAGCTCCAGTAAACGTTCAGCCGCTCCCGAAGCTCGTTGAACCTCACCCGCCACTTCTGCCAGAGTCGCCACAGCGCCAGCAGCAATCAGGGCATAAAACACAAAAGCCGTCAGCTCACCGGGACTCATCCGGCCCGCCAGAACATCCTGCCCACCCTGCCAGAGAATAATCCCAACAGCAGTAAACACCACCAGCATGGCAAAACCCGTGAGCAGAGAGCGTTGAAACACCCGTGAACGGGCGACACTAAAAGCCTCTTCCACCCGTTGACCATAGTGCTTCTGATCTTCGGCCTGATGATTGAAGGCCTGAAGCGTTTCGATCCCCTGCAAGGCTTCTCCGGCATAGCTACCCAGTTCAGCTACCTGATCCTGGCTGGAGCGGGACAGCTTGCGGACACGACGTCCAAACCAGATCACCGGCACCACCGTCAGCGGGATGCCCAGCAAAACCATCAGGGTCAGCCAGGGGCTGGTAATCAAAAGCAGAATCACAGCACCGATCAGGGTTAAAAGATTACGCAGAGCCATCGACAAAGAAGAGCCAAACAGGCTTTGCAGTACACTGGTATCCGCTGTTAGACGGCTTTGAATCTCTCCGGCCCCGTTACGGTGAAAGTATTCCGGCTCCAGGGTCAGCAGATGCCGAAAAACTTCCAGACGCAAATCCGCCGCCAAGCGTTCACCAATCCAGCTGACCAGATAAAAACGGCAGGCTGAAGCCAGGGACATCACTGCCACCACTCCCAGAGTACCTACCAGCGCCCAGTTCAACCACTGGGGATCACCGGATGCAAAGCCCTTGTCCACCACCAGCTTCAACCCCTGGCCCAGCAGGAGCACACCACTGGCCGCCACCACCAGGGCAATAGCCGCAAGGAGTAACCGCAGTTTATAGGGTTTTAGAAATTGCGCTAAACGCAGCAGAACACGTGGATGAGGGCGAGATGATGTCGTCATAAACTCCCGGAGAAACAAAGAAAAAAATAGACTGATCAGCCTAAAATACCACAACCCAGCTTTTAGAAGGATGTTAAGATGCTTTCTTTTTTTGGGAGCACTGGCATGCAAGGTCTGCTTCTGGCAATTGCTGCTTATATGATCTGGGGATTCTTTCCCCTGTTTTTCCATCAGCTAAATGCGGCACTCCCTGCGGAGATTCTGGCCCACCGGGTTATCTGGGCGCTGATTTTCACCCTGGGGATCATTCTGCTATGGGGGCAGGCCCGGCGTTTCCGGCAGCTGCTGATTCAACCCCGTGCTTTGGGCTGGCTGGCCCTTTCCGGGTTGCTGATCAGTTCCAACTGGTTGGTTTTTATCTGGGCTGTGGGTCAACAACGGGTACTGGAGGCCAGCCTGGGGTACTTTATCTCACCCCTGGTCAGCCTGCTGATGGGCTGGATACTGCTCAAGGAAAAACAACACCCCCTGCAATTAACCGCTGGCTTCCTTGCTGCTTTAGCCATTCTCTGGGAGCTGATCAGCCTGGGAAAACTCCCCTGGATACCGCTGTTTCTTGCCCTGACCGTGGGCTTTTACGGCCTGGTACGCAAACGCCAACCGGTGGATTCCATTCATGGCCTGACCGTGGAAACCTTGTGGATGTTGCCTTTCGCTTTGGGCTGGCTGGTTTGGATGCAGATTGCCGACTACCCGGTGATCTTCAGTAATAATTTCAAGCTTTCCTGGCTTCTGGTCGCTTCCGGCCTGATGACGGCCTCACCTCTGCTGCTCTTTGCCGCTGCCACCCGCAGGCTTGATCTGTCCATTGTCGGCTTTATCATGTACATCAATCCCATCATGCAATTCATCACCGCTGTCTGGATACTGGGAGAAAGCTACCCACCCCAGAGGCTGGTTACTTTCATCCTCATCTGGATTGCCATGGTTTTATTTATGTGGGGGATTTGGCGGGCGAGAAGGCAAGTGCAATCAATCAGCCAGTAGTTTACGGGTTATTTTGAGCAAGGGTATCAAATTTGATTCAACAACACCCCAAACCAATTGAGGGTCAATTCGGTCATAAGCGTGAATCAGAATATTTCTGAAACTGATCATTTTTCGGTAATCGGGCAATTGATCGGCCAGACCAATATCCAGTTGGCTGAGCTTATTAGTGGCTTCACCAATAATCTCAAACTGCCTCTCTACTGCGGCCTGCAAGAGTTCATCCAACAGGTAATCCTGATAAGACTTGTCTTTCGTGAAGCGCTGTAACTTATCCGAAGCTTCTACAATATCATGAAGGTATTTTTTCGCATCACGCTGCATAAAGCAGTTCCTGACTGGCTTCTATACTCGCTTTCAAATAAGGATTATGAAGTGAGTTAACCGTCATTAGATCAACTCGACGATCCATTAATAGCTCCAGAGCAGCCAAAAACTCAAAATAGTTATTTGCATATTCTGCTGCCTGGTCAAAATCTTCAAACTCAACCAACAAATCCACATCACTGGTTTCAGGATCAAAATCGCCCGTCAGCGCAGATCCAAACAGAACCAAGCGCTTAACTCGGTGCCTCCGGCATAACGCCAGCAGCGACTGTCTTTTTGCATCAAGGTTCAGCATAAAATTTCTTCATTTTAGGCCAGCAATCAGGCAACTTTTTCAGGCCGATGAGTTACATCACCACGACCCGCCAACAACCCTTCAATGGAAATATCTTCATCCAGAGCATCCCAGTGAATGCCACGGGGTGATAATTCAAAACCCTCCCGCTCTTCAGGGCTTGCAGCCAGAAGCCGAGGAAACCATGCAAGAGGAATACCCAGCATACGCCCGTCACTTAACTCCACCCAGAAGCTACTCTCATCAAAACGGACTGTTTTAGGCGAAATATTCATACCAGGCTCCTCAGCCACACCCTGTCATTAGAGTAGAAGAAAAACTTCAACCCATCCACGCGCAAGATGACTGGCATAACTAAATAAACTCAATGCCACCCATATAAGGCTTCAGCACTTCGGGCACTTTAACGCGCCCATCGGACTGCTGATAATTTTCCATCACGGCCACCAGGCAACGACCCACAGCCAGGCCTGAGCCATTCAGGGTATGCAGTAGTTCCGGTTTTTTGGCATCCGGGCTGCGAAAACGAGCTTGCATGCGACGTGCCTGAAAGTCCTCACAGTTGGAAACCGAAGAGATCTCCCGGTAAGTCTGCTGGCTGGGAATCCAGACTTCCAGATCATAGGTTTTGGCGGCACCAAAGCCCATATCACCGGTACACAGGCTCAACACCCGGTAAGGCAGTTCCAGCTTCTGCAGAATCGCCTCGGCATGACCGGTCATTTCTTCCAGGGCTTCGTAAGACTTTTCCGGATGTACCAGCTGAACCATTTCCACCTTCTCAAACTGGTGCTGGCGAATCATCCCGCGGGTATCCTTGCCATAGGCGCCCGCCTCGGAACGAAAACAGGCACTCAAAGCCGTCAGCCGAATCGGCAGTTCCTCAGACTTGGCAATCTGGTCACGCAGGATGTTGGTTAGAGGAACCTCGGCTGTAGGGATCAAATAATACTCATGATCGGCCTGCAGTTTGAAGAGGTCCTCGGCAAACTTGGGCAGCTGGCCGGTACCATACAGGCTGTCATCGTTGACGATCAGCGGCACATTGCATTCTTCATAACCATGCTCATCCACCTGGGTGTTGAGCATAAACTGCGCCAGCGCCCGATGCAGCCGGGCAATGCCTCCACGCATCAGGTTGAAACGCGAACCAGTGAGTTTGGCAGCCGTTTCAAAATCCAGCTGTCCGGAAACCTCACCCAGATCAACATGATCCTTGATCTCAAAATCAAAAGAACGAGCGTCCCCCCAACGCCGGATTTCGACATTGTCTTCTTCGTCCTTGCCTACAGGAACCGATTCATGAGGCAAGTTGGGCAGAGTCGCCAGCAGAGCCTGGTATTCTTCCTGCAGACTGCCCAGTTCGGACTTGGCTGCATCCAGTTGACCTCCCAGATCAGCCACCTCATCCAAAAGCGGCTGGATATCTTCACCGGCTGCCTTGGCTTTACCGATATTCTTGGAACGGCTGTTACGCTCAGCCTGCAGCTGCTCGGTTTTGACCTGGAGGTCTTTACGCTTTTCTTCCAGAACTGTGAAGGCAGCTTTATCCAGTTCAAAACCTCGGGTCGCCAGACGCTCAGCCACCTGGTCCAGTTCTGTTCTCAGTAGTTTGGGGTCTAACATGTTCAATCCTGTTTGAAGATAATCTAAAAATTCTTAGTGTTAACGAGTCACAAGGCACTGGTTGTCAGGACGCGTGAATACATCCTTGTAAGCTCTGGCCGCAACCTCCTGTTGCGGACAGCCTGACATACCAGCACCTTGCTCCTCTATCCATTCAGCAGGCTACTTGTCAGCTAAGAGCCAGAATCTGTCTTGGCCAAATGACTCCGCTATAAGGCTCACGGCAAGGTTGCCTGCGTAAGTGAGTCAGGACGACGAGCGCGGCTGTCCATTCAGGATAGAATGGCCAGCCGGTAAGCAGGCTGCCTTGCTAAAGTGAGCAGTGCTAACCTATCAACCCTTGCCAGCCTTCTTCTCACTACTCTCATCAGAAGACTTTTCCGACTCCTTGCTGTCAGAGTCTTTTTCCCGAAGGCGATCCAGGCGGGCGGCTATTTTCCCATAAAGAGTGTTTTTCGGCCATTTTCCAGTTGTGCTCAGCTTACCAGCCGGGATACCCAGCATCAGTTGAATGGCTTCTTCCACCTGGCTGACAGACCAGATATGGAACTCTCCGGCCTCCACAGCTTCGCGTACTTCTTCGCGCAGCATCAACTGGGCCGTGTTCTGCTTGGGGATAATCACCCCCTGATCACCCGTCAAACCACGTGCCTTGCAGACTTCAAAGAAGCCTTCAATTTTCTCATTGACACCACCGATCGGCTGCACTTCGCCCAACTGGTTGATGGAACCAGTCACGGCCAGATTTTGAGCTACCGGCACTTCCGCCATGGCCGAGAAAAGACAGATCAACTCACCCAGAGAAGCGGAATCACCATCCACACCCCCGTAGGACTGCTCGAAAACAATACTGGCATCCAGCGGCAGACTGTCTTCGGCACCAAAAAGGCCACATAGGTAACCGGTAAGAATCATCACGCCCTTGGAGTGCATGGAACCCCCCATATGGACACTGCGTTCAATATCCAGCACTTCACCATGCCCATAGTGAACCCGGGCAGTGATCCGTGATGGCTGACCGTGCAGGAAGTCATGGCTGCCCACCACCGTCAGGCCATTCACCTGGCCGATTTTATCACCCTGGGTGGAAATCATGATGAAATCCTCCTTGATGGACTCCAGCACATGCTCGGGATAACGACCGGCACGGCGGCGTCTTGCAGCCAGGGCTTCACAAATGTGCTCAGCTTCCACACGAGGCAGCAGCTCACGGGTTGCCAGATAATCCGCCTCACGCAACAGATGGTTCAAATCAGCCGCATTCAAGGACAACTTGTTCTGGTGATCCGCCATGCGCGCCGCTTCTTCCACCACTCGCATCACAGCACTGGGTGCAAAAGGGAGCAAAGCTTCCTTCGCCGCCATGCTGGCAATCAGGCGAGCGTAAAGCTTCTGGTTAGCCGAGGTGCGGGGCATTTCTGTTTCAAATTCCGCCACCACCTTGAACAGCTCCACAAACTCGGGGTCCTGGTCCTGTAAGGCATGCAAAAGCTCATAATCGCCCATCAGGGCAACAGTACAATCCAGAGGAATCGGGTCTGGTTCCAGGCTGACACTGCCGGAAACCGACAACTGGCGTTCCAGGGTATCAATTCGCAGGGTTCCGGTTCGCAGAGCCAGCTTCAAACCTTCCCAGGCATAGGGCTGGCTGAGCAAACGTTCAGCATCCAGAATCAGAAAACCACCATTGGCCCGATGCAGGGCACCCGGACGGATCAGAGAGAAATCCGTGGCAACTGTGCCCTGATAGGTCACATTTTCGACATGACCCACCAGGTTGTTGTGGGTGGGCATGGACTCTTCAATCACCGGGGCATGTTCACGATCGACATGGCTGACCAGTAAATTCACCTGATAACGGGTGGGAATGCGTTTATCCGGGGATACACTGGCAATGGCCTCCCCCTCTTCATCCTCATCTTCCAGGAAAATAGTGACATTATCCTGAATATCCCGATAAAGAGCATCCAGATACTCCTGAATCCTTGAATAGTCTGCAAACTTGGTTTTGATCGCCTGCAATCCTTCCTGAATGGCATCGTCGGTCACTTCTTCATTGAGTTTCAGCTGCTCCTGGCGGCTTTGCTTTTCCAGTTGCGCCAGTTCACGCAAAGCCAGACGCAGCTTTTTCTCCATTTCTTCAATTTTTTCCCGGAAGTCCCGGCGAGTGTCTTCATCCAGCTGCGCAAATTCTCCGGCATCCATAGGCTGATCTTCCTTGTCAGCCGGTACAAAGGAATAGCCGCCGGGTGTTTGCAAAATCAGCTTCAAACCCTGTTCAGCACCTTCTTCAGCCAGACCCTTGAGGGCTGTGCTTTGCTGATCGGCAAAGTGATCCTTGATTTTTTCAGCCCGCTCGAAAAAACCTTCGTTATCAAAAGCAGCCGGAATCGCCTGCTTGAGATCCAGTAACAAAGCTTGAAGATCTTCCTTGAATACCTGACCCAAACCACAGGGCAAACGCAGTGCCCAGGGTTTGCGGGCATTGGCAAAATCATGCAGATACAGCCAGTCCGAAGGTGCCTCCATCTGTTCGGCACGTTTTTCCAGAAAACGCCTGAGCATGGTGCGTTTGCCCAGGCCAGCATGACCGACCGCAAAAAGATTGTAACCCTTGCGATTGACTGCTGTTGCGAACTGCAAAGCCTCTTCAGCACGTTGCTGACCAATAAAGGTATCCAGGGGAGGAATCTGGCGCGTGTCCTCAAAATCAAAATCCTTCGAACGACAGGCTTTATAGAGCTTACTGAGCGGCAGAGGTTTGGGGGTTCTCATTAATGTCCTTGGCAATCCAAAACTGCAAAGGTTAACAGCCTGGCAGCAAAAGAGCGATAGGCAAACGCTTTTACAGCAGGTAAGATTTGCACAACAATCAATCCACTATGACTTGTGAAGCGATGATAAAAACACTTCTGAAAAATACTTGGCCGGCTTTTCTCTTTTTGCTACTGGCCAGCCCCCTGATGGCAGGCCCCATGAGCCAGTCACAGCTGCCTATGAGCCAGCCTAATTTTCAAGGATATGTGCCTGAAAACCGCAATCGTGATGAGCGCGAAGACGACCCCGAAATAATCCGCCTGATGATTCACCCGACCCTGGCATGGGTCGCCGACAAGCTGCTGGATGAATACCAGACCCGCAACCCGGACTCCCGCTTTCGCATCCACCAGGGCAGCCAGAACGATTTGCTGGATCTGATTGAAGACAACTACACTTTTGACCTGCTGCTGGATGCTGAAATAGCTGACGGAATGGAAATGGTCAAACAGGGCTGGGCTGTGGAAACCCGTGTCCTGGCTTTAGGTCGTGTGGCTCTATGGGCGCCCCTGGAAACAGTCAGAAGCATCAACGTGCTTTCTCTCAGGAATGACAAAATCGGCCTGCACCACGAATCCTCACCTTACCATCGGGCTGGCAAGGAAATTTTGGAACGCCACCAGCTCCTGGAAGAATACCGCTCACGCCTGGAAGCGATTCCCTTAGGAACAAGCCTCTATCAAAAAGTCAATGACCGGGAAATTCCGGCTGCTTTCATTGAATACCATCGTATTGTGCAGGCAGGCATTCAAAGACGCCGTGAAGTACTGAAAATGCCTGCCGACCATCATGGCTCCATCACCCACTCGGCCACCCTGATGCGTGAAGGGGCCGACCGCGAGCGGGTCATGGATTTTTGGGAATACCTGTTCAGTGATACCGCCCAGAAGATCCTGAAAGATGCAGGGTTTGATTAAACAAACACTTGTTTAAATTGGGTGTATCGCCTAAAGTTGAAATAAGCAGCTCAATACAGGCCAAAAAGATGCACCTACAAGAACAAGCAGCCAACAATCCCAAAGAAACCCTGTTCATTTTCCGGAATCAGCTGACTTTCAATGTCCAGCTCTGGACCCTGCTATTACTGGCTCCCCTCATTATTCTGCAATTCCAGAAAGAAAACTTTTTCTTGTGGGGATTGATCACCACTTTTGCACTCTTTCTCGTCCACAGTCTTTATCGGGGTCGCAAATACCCACTGCAAAACTATCAGGGTGTGGGCTTTGTAATTTTTGCCAGCGTCAGTGTGCTCTACTCAACCTGGCTGAATGCTCACCAGGGGGTTTACTGGGCTTTTCCAGTGATCGCCACCTTCTACTTCATGCTCAAGCCTGATGTCTCCCACAAAGCCGTACTGGCTTTCATGGCACTCTTTATCCCCCTGGTCGGACTGCGTTTTCCACCCGATGAAGCCATGCGCGTGATTCTTTCACTGGCCATCAGCACTCTGCTGGTCAGCTACTTTGCAACCGTAGTACTGCGGCTGCACAAAAACCTGGTCAAACTGGCCACCTGCGATCCCCTTACCGGCTGCCTGAATCGCAGCCAGCTGGAAGCCCTCCTCAGCCAGGCGCTGGAGGATCACAAAAAGAAAGGAACACCCTACAGCCTGCTGCTCCTGGATCTGGATCATTTTAAAGCCGTCAATGATGAACACGGTCACCACCAGGGCGACCTGCTCTTACAAGGCTTTGTTGAGAAGCTTCAGGAAAAACTGAGACCGGAAGACAAATTATTTCGTCTGGGTGGAGAGGAGTTTATGGTCTTTTTCCATAACTGCACTCAGAAAAAAGCCATCAAGGCCACAGAAAGGTTGCTGGAAACCATTCGCACCAGCACCTTTGCAGATGGCCTGAAAATCACCAGCAGCGGCGGTATTGCCGAAGCCCACAGTGACTATGAAGACTGGTCACTGTGGCTGCATCAGGCCGATGAAGTGCTTTACCAGGCCAAAACTGAAGGACGGGACAGCTACAGAGTGGCTACCTCTTAAACCTCCAGCTTTTCCCAGCTGGCATCCAGATTTTCTGCGGTTTTGCTGTTGGTCACCACTGCATAGCTGGCCTTTTCCGGTTGCAGGTAGGTTTTGGCAACCCGCTGCAGATCCTCAAAAGTGACTTGTAAAACCTGCTGGCGATAAGCTTTGCGCTGCTCGGGAGTACGTCCAAACAGGCTGGAATGATAGGCCTGGCGCGCATCCCCTGCTGGTGAACCTGGCTTATCAATACTGGATACCACCCCCAGAATGGCTTCTTCCAACTGTTGTGGATCAGCCTGTTGCTCCAGAATCCAGTCGACAGAGGCCTTGAAATCATCAAAAGTCTCCTGCATACGCGGATCACGGTAAGAGAAAAACCGAAACACCGCATCACCATTATCCTGAGCCGCACCGGCACCATAGGCCCCGCCCTGTTCACGAATGGCACGATGCAGATAACCATTGCGCAAATAGTCACCGAGAAGAGTCAGGGCGGCTGCATCAGGATGGCTGGACGCCACGCTTGGAAAGGCCAGAGCACAGAAATTGACCTGGGTCGAGGTCAACCAGGCCTGCTTGACGGGTTCTCGCAAAGCCGGCAGCTGAAAAGCAGCACTCTCATTGCCAACAGACAGACGCGACCAGGCTTGCTCAAGAGAGCTCACCAATTGCTGCTGATCGCTTTCTTCAGCAACCAGCAAAAAACGCCTCGGGGTTGTTTGCATCTTGCGGTGTAAAGCCTGCAGGCTGGACATCAGTTCATCCAGGGCCGTTTCATTTTGAAGACGCTTATCCAACTCTTTACTGGCCTGAATTCCCGTCAAGCCACGGGTCAAATGGGCAAAATAACCGGCAGGACTGAAACGCGAAGAAGCAGCCAGCATAGCCAACGCATGGCCTTTGCCGGTAATCGACTGGACGCGGCGCGAAGCCTGTTGGGCAACCAACTCACGAATTCGTGAACCTTCATCAAAGCGTACTTTCTCCAGAGTTTCAGCCATCAGCTCCTGCAAAGCCTTTTGATTGACTGCCAAAGCCTTGCCGGACAGCACCAGAAAGCCTTTCACCTGCTGGATATCTTCAATACCGGCCTTCACAGTAACCCCGGCACTGAAGCCACCGGTAATTTCACTTTGCAAAGCCTGGTTTTCACGGTAATCACGCTCACCACAGCCCAGTTCGGTCAGACAATGGGTATACAAGGGCAAGAGCTGCTGCTCTTCTTCCGTCAACTGGGGCAAATCCAGCAGGGCCTGCACATAAACCAGGCCATTGGTGCCTGCTGAAAACCAGGTTGCCGACAAGGAGCCAGCAGCCAGTTCTTTGGATTCCGGCAGATGCAAATCCAGAGGCACATCTTCAAGAGTCACCTTGGGCAACAAAGCATCATCATCCACTTGTTGCTGACGGGCATCCAGATCTTTGGCGCGCTGTACAATCGCCTGTTTTTCCTCATCACTCAACCGGGCCTTGATCGCAGCCAGGCGTTCAGCTTCAGCTGCTTCGCGCAGGGTCGTGATCTGATTATCCGGGCGCAAAGTTACACGTACACGGTGCGGGTTATCCAATAGCCATTGACGAATCAGATTGGGAATAAAAGCCGGGGCTTTCACTTTTTCACGCAAACGCTCCAAAGCCGGATCAATATTCAACAGCCCAGCCAGATCACCCCGATGAACAGCCGCCGACAGACCACCCAACATCAACTGCAGACCAAAAGGCATACCGTCACCGGTGATTTCGCGCTGCGCCAGTTCCAACTGATGCAACTGGGCCTCAACGCTGCGCTGATTCACGCCTTCATCCGCCACCTTTTGCAAAGTGTCCAGAATGAGCTGTTCAAACTCAGCTGCCTTTTCCGGCTCACTACCCTCCAGGCCACACAGAAAACTCATCTCACGGTTGGAATCTTCCAGGCCACACATGGGCGAAGGCCCGGTGCCCAGATCAGTTGACTCCAGAACGGCCAGCAAAGGCGAGCTGGAATTGTCCAGAAGCACACGGGTCAACAGATGGGCCTCCAGCAAGTCATCAACCTTGATTGAGCGAGGCAATAACCAACCCAGGACATGATGGGTTTGCTGACTCAGGTCTTCCTGGTCCAACGCATAGGCCTCTTCCACACGCAGAGGTGCGAAATAACGCTTTTCATCGGCCACCTGAAAAACCCTGGTTTCCTTTTCAAAATGCTGCAAAGCCAGGTCATGCAATTTGCCCTGCAGTTCCTCCACATCCAGGTTACCAAAGGTCATGAAAATGGCATTGGAAGGGTGATAGTGGCTCTTGTAAAAATCCACCAACTGCTCATAAGTCAGATCAGGAATGCAGTCGGGATCACCACCGGAATTGTGATGATAGGTTGTGGTCGGGAATAGGTATTGGGTGAGCGTCTGGTATAAGGTTGCAACCGGAGAACTCATTGCACCCTTCATTTCATTATAAACCACACCCTTGTAAACCAGATCGGATTCGGGATTATCCGGTTCGGAAAACTCCACACGGTGGCCTTCCTGGGCAAAGTCCAATGGGTCCAGCTTGGAGAAAAAAGCAGCATCCACATAAACCTTCAGAAGATTATCAAAATCCTTGTCATTCAAGGTGGCAAACGGATAGGCCGTCCAGTC